>ENA-UOTX01001231-UOTX01001231.1-compost-metagenome-genome-assembly--contig:-NODE-1231-length-20623-cov-10.923051_pt1 | contig 20623 bp, 16 predicted proteins | sample MGYA00238143_ERZ746982 | MGnify/ENA primary metagenome ERZ746982 (study PRJEB28758, sample SAMN06268862) | compost metagenome | isolation source: single cell | place: USA: California, Emeryville, Joint... | reverse complement strand
GCCGAGTCTAAAATGTTGAAGTTTATGGGAACGCCTGTCTACGCGGCCCCAGAGCTCTTTGATATCGAAAAAGGAAAGGATAATAAAATTTCACTCTATAAAGCAGATATTTACTCCTTGGGACTCGTGCTTTTGGAGGCTTGTGGCTTGAAGAGAGATATTTTCCATGGACTCAACCAGCAGAAAATGGAGACTGTATATGAGTTCCATCTGAAGGCGATCATTGAGAAATTTCAGCAGGTCACAACGGACACCCAATTGATTAACGTGGTGACTCATATGCTCTTCAAAAACCCGTTAAAAAGAGCTTCTATTAAAGAAATACTCGGATTTTTGAGCATCCCAATGGAAGAGTCGATGAATAGCTCAGACTTCATTCCTGGATTTAAAAGTCGCCAGGAGTCAATTTTACTTGCGACAGGCTCATGGGATAAGACAATTAAACTCATCGATATAAACACTTGTCAAGTTGTTCAGACATTGAGCGGCCTTCATAATGGTAATAAGCTCGGCATTCGTAGTTTAAAGCTCAATTATTAATAGATAATGTCCTTTGCTTAAATTTCAGTAGAGATGGGAGTCTCCTGGCTTCGGGATCAGCTGATAGCACGATAAAATTGACCGACATGATGAAAAAGGTACCTGTAGATACATTCGAAGGGTCACATAATCGTATGCACTCTCTTTGCGCATGATTCGATAATTGGCTTAATGTGGTATAGATTCGGTGCTCTCACTCGCGTTCAGTCCTGACGACAGTCTCTTAGCTTACGCTTCGTGGGATAAATCCGTGAAGGTTTTAGACGTAAAGAACAAAAGCCTTCTCCTTTCCTTCGATGAACTTCACTCGAGTATGATGACATTCTAACATTATTTAATTGATCACTAGACTGGGTTAATTCCATCAATTTTAATCAGGATGGCTCTTATCTGGTCTCGGGTTCTGCGGATAACACCATCAAACTGATTGATATGAACGCTCGAAAGCTGGCGTATACTTTCGATAAAGTCCACGAATGTAAAATTAAATGATTATCTCAAGAGTCGGCTTACATTTCACGTTCAACAGATAGCGTATTGGCGGTCAATTTTAGCCCGAACGGGTCACTACTTGCTTCCAGCTCTGCCGACAAGACAATCAAACTAATCGACATGTCAAAAGGGGCAATCATTCACGCTTTTACTGATATTCATCAATGTAATTCATTATTTACATTATTCAAAAGAGAACTGCAATATCTTTCTTACTTTGAAATAAAGATTGGGTCAATTCTTTTGCATTCAGCTTCGATGGAAATCTTATAGTCTCGGGGTCAGGAGATACGACTATAAACCTGATTGATTTGAGAACTACACAAATCGTGCATACTTTCCAAGACTATCATCAGGGTACTAACAAATCCCGAGTGCAGAATAATCAAATAACGTCTTTTTTTTAGATTGGGTTTCTTCGGTGAATTTCTCGCCAGATGGAAGAAAGATTGCTTCTGGGTCTTGGGATCACTCTGTGAAATTGTTTGATGTTGGTGATAGGAAGCTCATTCAGTCATTCGATGGCATCCATGACAGTAAGTCACTTTCGTTGGATCCCTTGATGATGGCTTTTTTTAGATTATGTCCTTTCGGTCTGCTTCAGCCCGTTTGCTCTCCCAATTTAAGAAATTATTTAAATTAGAGACATTGGAGCTAGTAGGCATCTTAAAGGATGCAACAGACTCTGGACTATTTATCAAGCTCATGAAATCGCTAATGTTATAATATTTTATAAAATGTGATCTCAGTATAGATTTCAATTTAAATCTCTATTTGTGGAAGAATTGTAAACCCAACAGCAAATTGAGATTTATCTTCGTAAACACCATTAAGATACACTTTACATTTTTAGTAGTTAGAAACTTTCGCAATTTTTATGAAATGTTGGTTTGTCGGTCTGTCCTTTTGTCGTCCATAAACTCTCTTTCAACAATTCATCGAATCTGCTTAATTGCAATAGCGAAAATACTTTAAATTTGTTCAACAATGAGAATTGAGCAACAAACAATGAGTTTTTGTTTTTTATTGTGTACTAAACAGCAGAACTTTGCAAGGAAATCAGGAGTCAATGAGGTCATTATCAATGAAGAGTTTAGTTTAGCTTTGAAATTCTTAGTTTAAGACAAAACAAATCAATTTGTGAAGTCAGAGAAGAAAATAGGTCCCTCAAAAAAGTTTTTTCAACTTCCAAGATCAGCAAATGTATTATTTAATAAGCCGTGTATCTTTAATTTGATATAGTCGTAAAAGTTATTATAAAATAATCCCATAGCATTTCCGCAAATCCTCCGTATAAAAGTAAGATGGGTAAATTTACAAACTCCCTCGCAATTAACCGACCAATTTTTTCATTTAGACGATTTCGAAAGCTTCGCCGCCTCATTAGAAGATGAGACCTATCACAGAACTCGAATGGAAGAAGATTTCTCTCTGCCAAAGAATCCACAAGAGAGGTTGGTTTACCGACTAGAAGAAGCTTTAACAGCAAATCAAGCCTATCAGAAAAAAATGCTTCAACTGAGAGCAAGCATAGAGCAAAAATTAGACTCAAATACCTCTCAGCTAACGATGCTGAAGCAGTTGTTTAATACAAGCCGAAGAAATAAAGATTCCACATACACCTATGAATTTTCTCACTATGAAGAACCAGGCAAAATCCCTGAGAGCTATAAGATTCTCCTCATGAACCATTCGTCGAAGAAAAAAGCAAAACTGACAGGGAGTCTGCTGAAGAACATTTTATACGATTCATCAAGTGATTCTTACGGTGATGATGACGATGACGACGAAAATAGCGACAGCGGTGAGGAAGAAGAAAAACAACAAAGTCAGTTCTCTGACGATGACGAAGACATTATGGATTCAGATGAAGGAATTACAACGAAAAAGGAGGATCTAAATAAACGCACAATGAATACGCCGACCCGAAGAAAGCCTAAAAAAGCAGAGGACTCAGATAGTAAAGAAAAGAAGGTTGTGAAGACAATGCTTAAAGAGTACAGCGGCCAGAATCCACGTGCAATCAATTGGATTGAAGTCGCGAGGACTCTAAACACGAAATTCAAAACAGTCCCTCGTCCAGCTATTTTTTACTACTCAGTTTTTATGGAAGATTTCTTTGCTAAGCGGCAGAAGGAATGGACTTCAGAGGATGACCGTAGATTATGCCAAGCAGTGTATTACTATGGAACATCGAGCTGTAAGCAAATCGCGAGTGTTGTTGAAAGTAAATTTCTTCTTCTTCAAAATATAACTATTTATATCTCGTTAATAGCAAAAAATGCTTATCAATGCTATCAGAGGTGGTTTAAAAAGATCAATCCGAACATCAGGAAAGGGAAATGGTCACTGGAAGAAGATATCAGGTAATAATCGCTTTTTAGAGAGAATTGATGGAGCTTAAATGATATATATCTAGTTTGGTGTTAGGAGTAGAAGCTTATGGCAACAAGAACTGGATTAAAATTTCATCACTGGTGACAAATCGAACTGATGTGCAATGTCGAGAGAGATATTGTAATATCTTAGACCCAACCCTAAACTCACTGCCGTGGGATCCTGAAGAAGATAAACTGCTTCTGAAACTGTATCGACAATTTGGGCCGAAATGGTCTCAGATAGCATCTCAGGTATAAATTGAATTCTTTTCAATTTGCTGTTTTTACCATTATTATCGCCATTTTAGATCAAGAATCGAACGGATAATCAATGTTGGAGACGTTACAAGAAATTGATGTCGGAGAGTCAAAACACAAGAAAAATATTCAAAATTATTCGGAAACCTAGGATTAGTATCAAACAGGAGGAAGTTGGAGAAGAGTCGTCATCACCCGCGAGCCAACAGCTTTCAGCAGCGACCTCTCAATTACGCCGAGAGAATTTTCCGTCCCCTCGACCAGAGAAAAAAATGAAAAATGACTAGGAACATTATCAACACTTCTCCCCTTCCCTCCCTTAATGGGTAGAAGACATTCCTTTGTCTGTAACTTTGTACTAGCTAGAGAAATCGTACCTTTATCCTCTTCGTAGATTGTACATATCGAAGTTGTCTATAAGTCATGCGTTTTTGAGCTGATATCGAAAAAATTAGCTTTGAAATTACTCAGAATAAAACTAAAAGCGCCTTTCAATAGACATCTTCTAGGCTATTGACACAGACAGAATGGAAAAAGTCTTAAATCGCACTTTACCCACGCTTTTTGCAATGTGTAAAAAAGTTCGAGATTGTTCGAAATTGCCACTATAAATCTTATAAGGCAATGCGCTTAAGAATAAACTTGGATTCAGAAATAACCGAGCCATCGTGATGGAGTCTTTGAGCAATACGCAAGGCCAATCAAAAGTCATTGAAGTTGAGAAAGTTGAACTCACTCGAAATGAAAGAGTAGATCACCTGCCTGATCACAACTTACTTTTAATGGCTTATTGATTGATAGGGCGAGAAAATGGTAAACGATTATATTCTCAAAGAAACTATTGGCAGAGGAGGCTACAGCAAAATCAAACGCGCTATAAAAAACCAAAACCAAGGAAGAGTTTGCTATAAAGGTATTCGAAATAATTTAATACTTTCTGTGAAACATATCATTTCCTTCTAGATTCAAAACAAGGTCTCTCTTGTGAAACAAAGAGCAGTGAGGTATGATAAGGACGGCAATGCCAATATGATAAACAATTTGCAAAAAGTGATCACTCTTGCATTATTTCCTCACCACTTGTTGCATCATGATAGGTCTATGAAGAAATAGAAATCTGGAAGGACCTTGAGCATAAGAACATCGTACAGCTTTACGAGGTAACCATGACTCAATATACAATAAAGCCATAATAGCTTAATTTTTTAAGATATTGGATGATCCTGAAGAACAGAATATTTATATTGTAATGGAGCTAGTAGAACTGGGACAGGCTATGATTTGGGAAGAAGAGCAGAGAACATACAGTCGAAACCCAAAAATTCTTAAATATTTTGAAGAGAAGATTCCAGAGTTCAAAAGTTACAGGTGATTTTGCAGTCATTGATAATATCTTCTGACGAAATTGTTGAAAGCATTGAAGATCAAATAACAATAGCAGGAAAAAATATTTTTTCTCAGTTAGCAGAAGGGTTGGCATATATTCATTCCATGAGGATAGTGCACAGAGATCTGAAATTAGAAAATTTCCTGTTTTCAAGAGAAGGTATTCATTCAGATTCTAAGAGTATGAATCTAATTTGGTTTCAAGGAGTCGTTAAAATCATAGATTTTACGGTGTCCAAGCGCCTCGAAAATCCGGATGATGACATATGCTATGATTATGAGGGCACTCCATCCTTCACAGGTTATTCAACCGGCTAATTATTATAGAATGACATTGCTCTTAGCTCCTGAGGTCGCTTTTTGTTCCAAAGAAGGGTATCGTGGTTTCTTAAATGATGTTTGGTCCTATGGAGTTTGCTTATACGTATACATCTTCGGAGTGTTACCATTTGATGGAGATAGCGAGCTGGAGATCCAAATCAACGCCAAAAACAACCCATTGGTCTTTCCAAAACCTATCGCAAAAGACTTAGAAGTATTACTCACTGCTCTCCTCAACAAAAACCCTGAAAATCGACCACTTGCTGCTGAAATTTTATCATTTGACTGGTTTAAAAGCAAATAATTGCACAAATGGTTGAATGGTCGGACATCAAGTCTTTACCTTATATGAGTGTGCGTGTGTGTATTTTTTGTTTTGTTGGTTGTTAGTTAACCTCAATCATTGCCTTTCGAGTCATAAAGGTGTTGCTTATTAGTCACTTATAAATCATCATCATTATCATTCTTTGACTATATGAATAGTAGGTTCTCGTTGTATGAAGTAGCATAGAAAACTACTTGAGCAGTTAGAAAATCTTTTATTTAAAGGCCTTGAAGCTGGTAGCTTTCTCCTCATATCATCGAAAAAATTTTCGAGTGATAAGATGATTTAAAGTTGTTAATCATTCCTTCTCAAGTCACGGTGTCTCAACCTAAACACAACTTTCATGAAATTCCGACTATTACACGAGTTCCTTGAGAAGACAGCAAATTTTTTGAAAATTTTTATTCTCACGCTCTTTCTTGAGAGCTTCTGGTATTTTACGACACGAGACTAAATGAAATGAAGAGCAATATATAAGCTTATAGCTCGTCTTTTCGCGAAATTAGCAGTAATAGCTTAGTTCGTACTTCAGAGCTCGAGGTTAAAATTGATCCTAAATCTAGCTTTATTAAAGCTTTATTCATGCGAAAACTGTTATACTTTTTGAATAAACCCACAAGGGCCTCGGAGATTCGCATTAAAATTTCGAATCCCTTCGAACTGTGAAGTAATTCGGCTTCAGCGCTATGCAAGCCGAGTATTTTCAAGTTCAACAAGGAGTCGAAATTGCTGCATGAGAATTGTCCAAAACCGGATTTCATCTTGAGTTGCGATATTGCTCAACCGAATGGAATTAAGTAGTTTTCAGCTTGTCGACGGGATCGAAAGCAGCCTTAAAGCTCGGATTTTCATTATCTAGCTGCGAAAAGAAGGAAGAGGCCCATGGATCTTCAATGGATAAGTTTCAATGCATCGAAGTATGCTCATCTCTCTTTTTTGGTCTGCTATTGTGAAGTTCAAGCTATGGAGCGTGACTTCAGGGGCTTTTCCATGGACATCCGTTTTGTTGGCATGGAGTTAGAAATTAGTATAATTATAACTAATTAGAGGTAGGGACCTATTTATATGCAACTCTCTACCTTGTGCCTTAATTGAGGTTTCGATATTAGCCAACCGCATTTTATTGGTTCCACGGAAAAAATTGATTTCTTCGTGAATATAATTTTCTCATTGCTATTTAGACAGTCAATGATCCAGATTAAATATTGAAAGTTACATAAGTTGTTCGATCCAGAATGTGGCCGTTTGAGCAACATTTAATTGGAATTGATATAATTTTAATCGCCACGAAACGCAATAAATAATTTCTATAAAAACGCGTTTAACCAACGTCGATTTTTTGGGTACATCTTTGGATTATCTCCATAATTTCTTGAACCCACTACGAAAATCGTTAATAATACACAAACGCTCTCAAATGAAAAACCCATTTCTCTCTCTCAAGCCATACTACATTGCAGTGACGTCATAACTCCCACCTAGCGGCTAAATTATAATAGACTTGGTTTGACTCAGATACCTAAAATTCAAACTTCCCTCGTTTGAATTAATCAGAAAGCAAACACTCAACTAAAATCTTGTTTTTAGTTGTCTTCGATAGTTTAGTAAATTATTTAGTTCATTTCTGAAGCTTTGCCGCGCAAACAAATGAACAGCTCTTCAAAAAACGACGAGGTCATCGACCTCACAAAAGATTCTCCAGGCAGTCCCAAGGTCACAGAGATTGTAATTCAATCTGTGACTCCAAATAAGAAGATCGAGAACTCTCTAGCCTCTCAAGCAGGGTCTGTAGCCGAGTCCAGAGACACAATACTACAAAATCCAATCCCAAAGGCCACAGAAACCGGAGCTATGGAAGAAGAAATCCCCTTTGTCGGTCAAAAGAACAATAAATCGAAAGAGATAGTGAGAGACTTCGGTTGGATCTCTTTTGATCGTGAAGATCTGCATGAAGTGAACTACCTAAAGCATTTTATTAGGATGAATAAAGACCAAATCGACTACAGCGCACTGGATATCGAGAATTTAAACCCTAATCCTACAGAGTTTGGAAAAAAAGGAAGTCATCTTCAGGATATGCTGAAAAGAATTCATAAATATGGCAAATTGGACCCTTTTGAGAAGAAAAAGAAAAAAAGAAGGGATGATATCGACGACTATGATATTGGTGATAGCTTTATCGATGATACAGGGTGCGATTTTGAACAGACACCTAATAAGCTCGCATTCATTGAGTCGTCCTTTGATGATTTTGTTTGCTATAAAGGAGGGATCCAAGATTTTCTGAAAAGCGACTATTATGTGAATCGAATGAATCTGGCTAAGGAGATTGAAATTAAAGCGTTGGATGAGGATGAGGAATCGTCTGGTGGAGGAAGTATAGATAAAGGTCATGATGTTGTGAGAAAAGTGAGGAAAGAGAGTAAAATTGCAAAGAAAACGGGAAAGGAGGGAGGAATTAAACCGATGCAAAGAAGTGAAGAAGGGAATGAGCAGCTGAAAAGAAATAGAGATGCAATGGAAGCTTCTTCGAGTAAAGCAGGGGACAATGAGAAGCTTCCTGTGACACACGAGCTGAAGAAACTCAGAATTAATGAGGATGAATCTAAAGGAGCTCCAGAAAAGATGATAAACGAGAAACCTTAGGAAATTATGAGATAATCAGAAACGATATTTTAAAGCTAGTGGAGCAGGTTAAACGAAGTGGATTTCGTATAGTTAAAACAGCTTTCGCGAAAAATGTATAAGCAAAATTTTGTTGGTTAGGAATTTTGTAGTTCGTTGATTGCTGTAAATTTGTGTGTTTTTGAAGTGTGTTTCTGCTAAATTATTTGGTTAGCCAATTTTTCAACTGGTTCTTGTGCAATCATATTACCTCTAATTTTGCTCATTAAGAGTTATTCGATCTGCCAATAAATTTTGTTTCAGTGCTTGGTGCAATGAATCACATCTGAAATTGTTGATTAACGAGAAATTAAGTGGGTTTTATGATCTGAAAATATTTTGCTTTTGACAAAGGATCGTTTTCAGATCACTTGCTGGCCAGCGAAATCTCTTACGGAAATTTGCATTGCAATATCTTGAAGATATTGACCTACTATAAGAGCTTTTCCAGTTATTCTCTGCTAAGCACACCATTTAGAATGTTCGAATTCATCGCTAGATGGGTAATACCAACCATTTTTTCTTTCGAATTCACTCAGATATGAGAGAAAATTGATAGTTCTGAGAGAACTCAATTGAGTGTTAATGTACTTCACTCCATGTGTCTCTTTGATAATTACAGAATAATTAGTTTGACACCCCACAATGAGAAATGCTTTTTTCTCTCTCTCAAAATGAGGCGATATTAGAGGCTAAATACTACATTTTTCAGATAGGATTAATTACCCCTCTGCAACGTTTCATTTAAAACCCAAAACAAATTCTCGTCAGCTTGCCGTTTGATAAATTCGCAGCGTTTATCAATTAACACATCATCATCAGCTGAAAAAGATTTATTAAAATAAAAAAAAAGCTAAATAAAATGGAGATAAGGACCATATTTACCGCAACTTTCCTTCTCATTCTGATTATGCTTTGCGTATTCTTTGATATACGCCCTTGGCATTCTGGAAAGTACAAGCCAAAACACCCTCACAGACCCAGAAACTTACCAATGGGCTTTGAAGAAGCATGCTTAGCTAATGTGACATGCAAAAAAGAGTTTCTTGATAAGAACCTTACTGAAGGTCCTATCAAAGTCTTTGTCGTCCCTTACCTCTCTACCAAGGGATTCAATCCCCAGGACTATTCTCTCTCACATGCATCAGCAAATGAACTCCGGAGTCTTTTAACCTTCATAAAAGAAAACCCAAGCCAAAAGTTATTCATTCCAGAGTTGTACTTGCTGGACCAGGCAGCCGCCCAGACAGACGAAAGCTTCCGATCCTTAGTTGAAGACCTTATCAAATCTGAAAAATTAGAAGTTGGTGCTGATCATTACCTTAATTTTGATGAGGGACTTCTTCATTACAAGGAAATCATCAACGAACTTTCACTTGCGAACGGGCTTAGAGGAGATTTAGGGGCAGACAAAAAGAGCCACACTGGCTGGAATCTGAAAACGAAAAAGTACTCGAGCAGTGCTACGTGGCTACAAGCTCTGTCGGAAACGTTCTACAGAGTTGTTAAATCTCAATCCTCAAATATCGCTGATAACGGCCAGCCTCCAGAAGGAGGTCTGCAATTCCTATGGCAAAATAATATTTCCTCGTATGATGAGAATGCCGTGCTGACTGTGGTTGAACCAATGGATTTCTATAAATTAGTCACCTTAATGACCGGAAGCACCTTCAAGGGATTAAATAACGTGTATGAGGCTCCAAATACTGCGGTTTCAACAAAAGATTTAAAGGAGTCGGATTACAACAAACTAATTCCCATTCTTACCGAGCTCACCAACTCTCAAGTCGTCCCTTATTTCATCATACCTCTCGAATTAGGTTTTGATGTGGAAAATAAAATGCAAGAGTTGACCAATCTTGAATCTTTCATTGAAAACGCTAACAAAATCAACTCAACAGAGCGAGGGTTGGAATTTAGTATCGGTCTACCAGACAAGGTGTTCCAGTCTTTCGAGTATTCGATCGTTTTTTACCCAAATCATTCTCATTATGAACTCGCAATTCCTGCTCAAGGCACTGTAGCTGATTATAACTTATATACTGACGAACCTCGCGTCACTGGATATTTGAGAAATGCCATGCATTTTATCGATACTACGAAAAAAGTTCTGGGTTTATCAGTTTGGAAAGCTGACCCACAATCAGTTGGACTCAATCTGGGAGATGCTTTGAATGAAATCAAGAAGTTCAATAAAGAAATCTCTATCCTTCATGATCCTAGCTTCCTTCCTTTGATGCAAGGGAAATTACAAACACAGATCTCAAAGATGAATGACATTCGCACTAAGGTCTCTCATGTAATCAAAGAGATTAGTCTTGTCAGACTTTATTAACATTTCTTTTATCTTTAGCTGGTACAAGATGTGGTTTTCAGTAGGATGATATCGAATACGAAGGGAAAAGCCAAAGGGTTCGTTGAATGTACTTTCGATAGAGAAGTGCTCTGTGATGTTTCTCATCTCTTAGAAAGCGATAAAGTAATTTCATTCTACCTTAATGTCTTGACATAACACCTCCTATAAGTCGGTCCTGGTGGCTGTTTATAACCCAAGCCCAAAGAGAAATCAGAAGATTCAGATCAGGGTTCCCTCAGCATTCGTTGAAGGTAAAAAAAAAACTCTTTAGAATAGTTTGTTAAATCATCACCATCAAATGATTAGTGACGAAGCTAGGCGGACCAAAACTTCTTGATGCGAATGTCCAATGCTACAATATTATTGATATTCAAGGCTGCGCACTCTACCTCGAGGACCAGTTTGCTGCCTACTCAACGACTTTCTATAAAATTTCCAAGAGTTTCACCTCCCTTGAGCAACGTCCTTCTTATCAAGGATCAGAAGAGAAAACTATTGAAACGAAAAGTGGAGGCTTAACCCAAAAGCTTACAGTAAGAGATACTCCCTTATGCAATTATTGATTAACTCCTCAAAATTTATAGATCCAACCTAGCACAGCAACTTTTTCATATTCGGTCTGCGAATACACGAATTGTGCAGAGGGAACTTTCACTTTGAGCTATAGATATTATAGTATGCAACAACTGAGAGGAGGAATTCATCCACCAGAAAGGTTCTCCGCACCTCACGCCTATAAGATTTATCAGAAATCTTCTGACAAAACTGACATCGTGATCGTTCTTGAGGCAGATCTATTTGTGACCACGGTGAATATCTATGAGAACATCCTGAATGGCGTGGAGATTATAACATATACGAAATTCCAAAACATCGACAAACTCGATGATGCTCAATCTTTAATATTATATGTCCAGACGGATATTACAAACGAAGGTTTTTCGACTGATCTCAATGGACTTCAAGAGAGAAAGTGGAATAATCTCGTTTCTGGTGGTCAGCTTGGAGACGGAGGATCTACGCTCATACCGTCTAACTATAGACTGGCCTCTTCGTTCTTAACGATCGAAGGCTCTGGTCGATCTGCCACGTAATTTGAAATGTGATGATAATTTGTTAATTGATTATAGTGTGTTTTTGGATCGCGCCTCAGGTGTCACCAGCATTGAGCCTGGAACGCTTGAAATATGTCTCTTGGGAGACATCCATAATGGACAAAATGCGGTTGAAGGAAACGATATTCTTAAGTTCAAGAATGTCCTTCTCTTTGAAAACAGTACACATCATTACTTAGAAATGTTTCTCTAATTTTGTTTCATATTAAAGATCTCAAAACAATGTCAAAGCGAGCCAAGCAACTACTTGTAGAGCAGCCAGTTTCTCTCTATTTCACCGAAGCTGGCGTCATTCATATGCCACCAAGCCCCAGAGAGTATCCAACTCTGGACGAGAATGTGCAACTCTTCGTTGAGATCATAGGAGAGAAAGAAATATTGATCGGATTCTTAAATCTTGACTCAAAGAATCCTGTGGAAGTTAGTAACAAGGTGTTCAAATCAATGGGACGCGAACCAAAGAAGATCGAGGAAACGAATCTAGCTGGAAGTGAAACCAAAGAGGCACTTTGCGAGAGAAAGCCAGCATTCAATCGAATCGATAAACAAAATAAGCCCGCTCTGACCGACTATCAATCAGGAAGTAGTTCTCCTTCTTCTCCTTCTCAATTGCTTAACTTTTATTTTTTTTAGATGGAAGTTTCACTCTGAAGCCTCTTGAAGCAAGAGTTTTCAAGATAACCATTTGAAAGCGGGTTTAAATGAGGTTGTTTTAGGATAAATATTGTGATTGTTTAACAAATAGTTTAGAGACATACATATAGCTGTCTAACAAGGATGATATAGCGAGTTAACTCTACATCAGTTTGTTCTATGATGATAGGCCAATTGTGAGTTTCAGTTTTAATATTTTGTCTCTAAACTTTCAAGGGAAAATTTCATCCATTTGTACAAAACGAACTACCTTCAAAATATGATAAAAGAAATTCCAACATCTCATTATCGAAAATATTGAGCAATATTGTCTGTGGTATTTAATCTTTAAAATTATATCAGAAATAAAAGATCATGGCATGGGTTGTGCTGCTATAAAAACGCAAAAAATCCATCCTGATCGCATTCTCTCACCTAGCGATGTAACAGGGATGTTCGCTGATGTGACGGAGCCAAAGAAAAAAAGAACAGCTGTTCCGAGAAAGCCTGAACCAAAGCAGAAGAAAACGATAGCTAATAATTTAGCGGCTGATGTCAAGAGTAAACTTAGAGAGATTATCAAAAATCGAGACTTGGAAAAAATGGATGATATAATGGATAATTTTGACGGCATTTTACTGGATGAAAACATTAGTGACAATAAAAAACCGTTATCGGTGCTACAATATTTGTGTGCGATGAATGCGGCTTCAATTCTCTGGACTTTGATAGAAAATTACAACAATGTGGCGATGGAAAGGGGCTCTGAAAAAAAACAAGAATCGATTTTAGAGCTGTTGAATAGACAAAATGAGCAAGGAGAAACAGCCGCGATGGTATGTGTCAGAAATAATTCTGTTGAGACATTAGCGATTCTGCTGTCGTCTGGGATAGATGTTGAAATAAAGAATAAGAAGAAGCAAACTGCAATGGATATTGCAATATTACTTTCAGCATCAGAATCAAAACAATTGCTTGAAAATTACTTGAACGATCGAGCTAGTTCTAATCAATGAAAAAACTGTAGAAAATTAATGTTGCTGTCAAACTTGCCAAGTAGCATCGTAGTCAATCTATTAGGAGGATTTTTAAATTTTTTACTTAGTCTCCAAGTCGAGTCACAAAATTTTTCTGTGTTTTTTTCCTTATTTATTCGTATTGAATTGAGGTGACAAAAAGAGCAACGGGTCGTTTAACAAAGTTAACGATAATCTCAAAGAGGATCTGCAAAGAAGCAACGTTGTTTAAAGATTAACTCTTCAAATTAATCGTCTTTAGCCAGAACACGATACTGAATGATCGGTAAAAACCAGAGAATTATAATTCATATATTAGTCTTTTGAAAAATACTGCTCGAGACAAGACCAATTCGTATTTCGACTAGTCGCTCAAAGCCTAATTATACAGTTTCTAGGGCTGCAATCTCTTTAACTGGAGCTCTCAATTCTTCAATCTCCAGACATCATTATACAATTGTTTATGACTAAATTTTGTAAATATTGGCTCCTCATCAGCATGCTGTAACAAAAATATGAATTTTACAAGTCAGAAAATGGAGAAACCTTCATTCCTCCCCCAATGTTATGGGCTGAAAAGGATGTTCGAATTCTATGAATATTACGTTGCTAATTTGACCAGTCATCCAAACAGTTTAATGTTTTTTAAAAATTGTTAGAAAGAATAATTCTACAGCTGTTGGATTTTTGATCAGTATTTAATCCAAGGAACTAATCCATCCTACTGAACAACCATTATGGAAAATCAATACTCATACGATCCTCCTTCTATTAATTAAATAAAATTTTTCCAGTCTTCTCTATGACATCCTCACAACCTCGATGGGACGGTTTAGCTAATATTGGATCTGCTTCTGAAGAAGTCAAAGCCAGAGACAAAGATGTTTCAGATGATTTCGATTCCTACTCTGAATCTTCATCTTCGTCGTCTTCATCCGAAGAAGACGAAGGAATCGTTAGAAGTTATATTCGCAGCGTCGTTTACGGTGGATTTGATGGAACGATCACAACTTTCGCAATTGTAGCAGGCTCTCAAGGCTCAAGTGCCGGAGTAACCGCTGCACTCGTCATTGGACTGGCAACTGTTATCGCCGATGCTCTATCTCAGGCAACAGCAGATTATCTAGCTTGCTATTGTGATCTCTACCAGCACAGAGCGCAAAAAAAGGAGGAAATCTCCTGCATTCAAGACTGCCCCTCAGGCCAATTTAGAGCACTTATGACGCAGTACCGTGGAAAAGGAATAGCGTCTCCTGACGCGCAAGTGATGACATCGATTATTGCTCAGAATGCGGAAGTATGGGCCGATGTAATGGCTATCGAGAAGCTCGGGAAGCTTGGAGAGCACGAATCTCCTCTCAAAAGTGCAATAGTAACATTTATAGCCTTTATCTTTTTCGGGTTCAGTTCGTTGGTGCCACTGATCATTGGTTTCTTCGCGAATTCGACAAATCCGTGGTTTTTTTACTCGAGCGTTATTGTTTCGATGTTTATGGTTTTTATATTGGGCATCATGAAAGGGTATTCAACGGGTGGGCCTGTATGGAGATCAGGTTTAGAAACCTTGCTTGTTGGAGCGGTAGCAGCTGCAGCTGCGTATTTGATTGGACTTTTGTTCAGCCCTTTAATAGAAAAATAATATGTGTATTAGCTTCTTTGTAATTATTGATAATTAAACTAGAATGGTAAATGCAAGTAGGAATGGTCTTGCAATTTGAAGTTGAATGAATGGTGCTGAAGTGGCTTGTGATTTGTATTTATTAACAGAGGCAGAAGAATTAAAAAAAACTTGCACTACTCTAATTATAACTAGGGTATCATCCAAAAAATTGAAATTTGTTCCTAGCGTGTGTTTTAATTATGAGACGAAACAAATTTAATATTTAAAATTTCTCCTATCTATCATTCTTGAGTATGGCACAAATAGGTAATAGAGTGATTAGAGAGCGAAAATTCATGAGTGTGGAATTCTGAATAACTGTCCGAAATCTCCTAAGAGAGTAGTATATTTTCAATCGTTTGAAGTTTGGAGCTTCAAATTCCACGAGCGGAAAAAACGGAATTTATCTAGGCGAGGTAAAAGGACGATAGCAGATAGATGATTGACTAAGTATGCAAGTGGGAGAGCGATAAGGATGGATCTGATTTCATTTGAACTTGACTCAACAGTAGAACAAAGTTGTGCAAGTCATTCATAAGTGCAAGATTAAGGAACTCAGAGGCTAGAATGCTACAATGATTTACCTAAACCTAAAGCATTTTGCATCGACAATACCAGCGACAACTCAAAAAAAAAAGATTTCAGAGTCCAGCCAGAGCGTACTCTACTGAATTACGCTGCTATCTCCTCGTTAATAATTAAATTCAATAGATATAAGGATGCTTCTTATTGTGTTATCAATCAAAGAGGCCTTGACTTGATAAAATGATATATGATAACACTTTCTGAGAAAATAACATTTCTAACAATGAGCTTTCAATAAAAAAAAACTTCCCATATGTGAAGCTTCTTTAATAATTCACACAGATAGAAAAGAAAAAATTCGCCGTCATGCAAAACAAGGGCCATAACGATGGAATTCCTCCTATTTCCTTCTATCTCATTCAAAAACGTCAGGTTTTAAAATAATTATTAACACACCTTGAAATATTAATGCTAAAGTTTCTACTACTCGCCTGCACGGCAGCTCTCATCTCTGCTTCTGCGGGCTATGTTGACCTAGAAGGAGATTCCTCGTCACTGATCCATTTGCATATTGTTCCTATCATTCCAAATCCCACAGGAGGCATGAACACATCAAATGAACACTATCTTTTTGCAACCACCACTCCCTCTACCTCCTCTCCTATTCAAGAATCTCTCGCCGATGCCAAACAGACCTTCAACCAAGTCATAAAGAGTCTCGCAAGCAATCCCAAAAGGATATTCACCTGTCCTGATATTTTATATTTCCAGCGCTGGTGGAATGAACAGCCAGAAAGCACTCAGGCTCAGGTCAAGAACCTCGTTCAAAGCGGGCAGCTGAGATTCTCATCCGGAGCTTACGTCGTTAATGATGAGGCTACCAGCTACTACGAAGACATGATTGAGAATTATATTGTCGGTCACAGATTTTTGAGAGAAACATTTAATTACGTTCCGCTCACTGGGTGGAACATTCGCTCCCATGGACATTCCGCGACCCAAGCGGCAATTATGGCTGACTCTGGACTCAATTTCAACTTTGTTGAGCAGATCAACTTCCAAAACAGAAGAGAAAGGTCTCTTGAGAAAGACTTTGAGTTTGTTTGGAGGCCATTCGAGAGCGTTCAGAAGAAAGAAAATTATCTTTTCACTTTCATTGACCCACTTGAACCTGGAGATTTGTCTGAAATCGGATATTGCTTGGCGTCCAGCTGCTCTCTCGCCGAGTTCGGCCATAAGCAGAACCTAAAAAGATTGAGTTTGTGGGCTCACGAAGCCTCGAAATCCTTTAAATCAAGACAGCTGTTGCTTCAAATCAGTGAGTCCTTTAAGACTTCACAAGATGTCGCACAGATTTACTCAGACCTGGACTTTATAATAGACGCGATCAACCAGAATAAAGAGCTAAAGATCAAGGCTTCGTACAGCTCACCTGATCATTTCGCAGCAAGCTGGATAAAAGAATACTCGAGCGAATTAGACACGAGCCTTAAGGTTAAATCAGACGACTTCTTCCCTTACGCCGATCATCCCAAATGGTTTGATTTGAGTTTGCCTGGCTATTGGAGTGGATTTTACACAAGCAGACCCTTATTCAAGAAGCTCGTCCGTGATTCTGGAAAACTATTGCAAGCTGCGCGCAAAATCGTCTTCAGAGGCCTTCTGAATAAGACACCCGCTTTGGATTTCTCAACAATTAATCACGAGTTGCTGGCTTTTGAAACCTTAGTCGCAGAAGTTCAGAACGTGAATGCGGTTAGTGGAACCTCAGCTCAACGCGTCATCGATGATTATGCAGCTCGAATTACTAACAGCAGCGTGAAACTTATTCAATTGCTGCAAAAAACTTTCCGAAATGAAGATAAATCTTTTAGTAACAGCGAGTTATCTTACTTCCAGTGCGATTTTTCACTGGGGTTGACTAGATGCGAGAAACTCAGCGAGACTCTCACCATGAACAAACGAGTAATTATTAGTTTTGATCTGTTTTCTTAATCAAGTATTAGGTTCTCATTAAATTATACAACCCGGGATCCCAGCGCGAGGAGCTTGTCAGCATTCCAGTCCCAAGTGCTAAATATACAGGTAATGCTAAATTTTTCTGAGAGGTATGGTGCTATAATCTCATGTATGTATAGTTACGCAGCTGGATGGCGCGAGTGTGCCGAGCGAGGCAGTTTGCTACGAGCCAATCGCATACGAAGAAAAAAATTGTCGACTTTACTTCAAAGCGTCTTTCCCTGCACTAGGATATCGACACTTTGTAATTAGTCCAGACAACTACAAAGCAAGCGCGGCTACCGCTTCAATTAAGGGAATCTCAAAAATCCTTCCGTATCCAAAGGATTCGTCCATTGAAGTAATAAATTCTACAAGACATCGATTAACTGTTGTTCATAGTTTAATAAAGACATGAAAACATTACGCGTTAAAGACTGTAGCTACAAGATCACTCGCTATGGTAAGGAGTCTTGCTTCGAAGACGAAGTGAAGATCGACTACTTGTTCTATCGAAGCTACAAAAGCAGCCAGGAGAAGTCAGGAATCCACGTTTTTATGCCCACTGCAAACACTGCGAGACCCTATTCAGAGCCTACTTCGGTTACTTACACAAAAACAGCTTTCTTCCATGAATTTAGAGTAAACACATTATTTCCTTCATGAGGTGAGCATAACTTTTAATTTTTGTAGGTTATTCGAAATGATTCCGTTTACACTCGTATCCGTTTGAGCGCAACCGACATTTCTGCTCCAATTGAAATTGAAACGCATCTGCTTCCTATCACATTCAAGGGAGAGTCTGAACTGACTGGAAAGGAAGTCGTTCTGAGAGTCAAATCAACTAAGATCAAAAGCTACCGTTTGTTAAAAACTGACTCTAATGGCTTGGATATGATCACTCGCGCTATCAACGCGAAGCCAGACTTTAAAGTCGATAACTATGACCTTGGCTTTGTTGCGGGCAACTACTACCCGATCACCTCGGCGCTTCAAGTTGAAGATTATAACACCGGCCAAAGACTCACGTATCTCTTCCAAATACTTATTTGATAATTAATTTGACCTCCAGGATTATTCCGGACAGGACGCAAGGCGGAACAAGCTTGGATGACGGTGAACTCGAACTCATGATAAATCGAAGGATAATCCAAAACGACTTGAGAGTAATTCCTTCTGATTTAGATGAGACATGTAAACAATCCCGTTTAAATTTTTACAAAAAATCAATTCCTGTCTAAAAACAGATCCAGAAATCGTTACAAAGACCACTTCCCAAGTCGTCAACGGTCAAGTAGTTACTTCCACCGTTAACGAGACCATATTACGTCCCATTGATTTAACCGTGACACACAAATTGCTTTTCAGCTATCCAAGTAAATCTTATCTCAAAGCTCACAATCTAAAGACAATAATGTCTCCTCTAGAATTCGGATACAAGGACAAATTCAGAACAGTTCAGGCACAAAGAGACGATTCGTTGCAAATGTTCATGGCCGCAGTAGAGACTCCGCTTAAGAATTACAAGTACCTTTTTTTTGTCCAGGAGAATAGCTAACTAACCTGCACCTTAGGGAGAAAATACCTGAGTCAAACTTTACGCTTCCTGAGAATGTACGCTTTGTGATTCGTTCGTTCAATGAAGATGAGTCCATGATACGATTTATAAATTATGAAGACTCAACAACCAGCGACTTCAAGCTATTTGAGCTAACCGATAAGAGGTGCACGAACAATTTGCTCAGTCTCCTCGCAGGAAGACAGGAAGCGGGTCAGCAATATTGTGTTTTTTCAGAGGTTTCATTGAGTGTGAATCAGCCATTCCTTGATATTGTGCGAAACAAAATCAGAATGCATGGAGATAAATATTCCTTCAGTTCGATCTTCGGTAAATATGGCGATGGTTTTGTAAATGACTTACGAAAATTCAATAGATGGACAGAATATTCATCTGAAACCAATGCAAACGAGAAGTGTGATCGTCTCCCCTCATTCAGTTGAATGGCCAGCTGGTCCAGTGAATTTCAATCCTTTGAAATCTGAACTGGTCGTTGTAGCTCCACTAGAAGAGATTAAACATCCTCTTGATGAACTGGACAAACCAAGTGACGAGTTTGACGTTTACAAAGTGATATACGATATTGAGGATTTAATGCCTTCAGAAAACGCTTTAATTTTACTTGCAGCTCTATTAGTCGCGATTCCGATAATATTAGCTGTTTATTTGAGGATGTATTCGCCACTCAAAAGGTCTTAAGGACATTTTAGTTATCAATTAATATTACATATAAGACGTAATAGACAAATCTGAAATATATCAATTGAAACGTGATAATAACAAATTTTGATTGAGAGTTGTGAAATAGGTTATACTCTTTCTGGTAGGAAGATAGGTAGAAGTTAATTTATGGAAAGTTTTGGAATAGGTTCATGATTTAGTGAAATGGAAAGTCAGAACTGAGGAAACAAAAAGTCTCAAAATTAGTTATGATGTAATATAAAAGCCGTCATATGGAATCTATCAAAGTTCTGGCTTAATTTTAGTATCGGATACTAGCTTTTTCGGTTCAAGATGCTTACATTGAATTTTATTGAGCTCGACTTATTTCTTGAGCTAAACACATTTTTTTCTCAGCAAAAAAAATTTCTTATTTTGGCTCGTAATGCGTTTCTCTTGTCTGGTAACTATGCCGCTAGCTATACTTGAGAAACAATTGATTTATAAAATAACTTTTGTTTTTCAATTGTTGTAGATCGAAAAATTGTCGATGACTCGATTTTACAATGTTAAATCAGGAACTCGATGAGCAGCCTCTAGCACTTAACTGTGAGGATTTTTTCGGATTTGCAAATCCAAAAAAAAAAAAGCATATTCTCTTTATCACTCTTGAGTATGCTTCTTTTTTAATTCAGATACATATCTCAAGGAGTCACAAACAAATTTAAAAAGAAGTTC
>ENA-UOTX01001230-UOTX01001230.1-compost-metagenome-genome-assembly--contig:-NODE-1230-length-20638-cov-20.317154_pt1 | contig 20638 bp, 8 predicted proteins | sample MGYA00238143_ERZ746982 | MGnify/ENA primary metagenome ERZ746982 (study PRJEB28758, sample SAMN06268862) | compost metagenome | isolation source: single cell | place: USA: California, Emeryville, Joint... | reverse complement strand
ATTTGTTTGTCGAGAGAGAGAGCATCACACCATTTTTTAATCGAACCTGTTGCTTTGAATAATGATCGGTCTTCAGGCTCATTCCGTTTCATAGTTCCTTTCTTCCGATTTTTCGAAGACTTTTCGTTCTTGTTGGTTTCGATTTCCAAAGATAGCCCATTTTCCGGTGATTGATGGCTAAAAAGTCCGCCTACTCTGCGAGTATCGCCTGAGGACAAGCTCCCTTCAGAGAGAAGTGTGTATTCGGCTGTCGTGTCGACCATATTGTCCTCGAGCATGAGTCCACAGGACAAACACATTCTAGCTCCTGCAAGATAGTCGACTTTGGTCTCAGTTTCTCTCTTGCAGAAAGTGCAGTAGGTGACAGGGCCTGTTTGTGCAGAGTTCATGCTGGCGGAAGGAGGCTATTCTGCTTTGATTCTGTTTTTAAATATGTACTTATAAGCAGGCATTTTGATTTGCCATTTGTACATAAGTAAGCCAATCATTTTTCGTTTTTTCTCTAAACGATTTGATCAGAATTTTGAATAAAAAGTATTGGTGGTTTAGTCGTTGAGTTGCCCACCTTATAATCAATATTTATTGTCTTAACATAATAATTAACTCGCTAGTTATCTCGATGAGAGCGGAAAAGTCCACCGACCAAATATTTCTTATGAGTTCTTAGAATTTTCGCAATCATACTGTTTGCTTTAATACTCTCATTTCAATTATCAGAACATGTTAGTCCTCCGAAATATCTTACGAAGAAAACAGAATTTCTTTCTGATGCATTGTTTTGTGGAAAGAACCATGAGAATACCAATGTCTTTTCAGTTGTTAGAGTTTTCTTATTATAGTTTCTGCTAGATCCACACTAATATACAGAAAATCTGCATTATGAATTCAACTCAAATTAAAAGTCTTTTGCACCTCTAGTCAATATTTTCCCTGTCCTCAGATCTTTCTTCACAGCGAGTAGCAGCAGCCCCATGCAGATGACCTGGAAGCAAAGAAGGAACCAGAAAACTGCCGAATATCCATGCATCTCCCCCTCTTTAGTGGCGTCTATTATCGCACCATCTATCGGCGACAATATTGCACCAAAGATCCCAATAAACCAAGTGAACGTCCCCATAGCCAACCCTACATTTTCTGTTTTCACAACCAGACCTATCATCGGATAAAACGTCACTCCGAAAACCCCAATATATATTCCTTCAAGAATGAAAGGAGCGACAACTGTGTAACACCCTGAGCAATTTGGCAACGTTGCATTCAGTATAAAAGCAATCATTAAGGCAGTCACTCCAAATGTAAATGCATGGATTCGTTTTCCATAGCGATCCAGCAACCACCCAAGCCAAATTGGAATCGCAAGCACTCCTAATTGTGGGATTGCTCGAAGGTAACCGGATTGACTATCAAGCATTCCGAATCTTACTTGGATAAATTTACTTGAGATCAGATTCATAAGGGAGTACGTTCCATAAGACAGCACACCGCTCATGCAGACGTACCAGAATAGCTTTGGCATTGCTCTCAAGGCGCTGAAGCTGAACTTCTCAATTTTTTCGCTGACATGGAACTTTTCGAAAGCGTTGTCGTTTTTTTTGTCGATCAAGGCAGCCAAGGCTGACATGCCAAAAGAAAATGCTCCGAACAACAATTCAACGAAGAAAGGAAGGAACAAACTATTATTGATGTTGAAGAGCACCGGACTCAAAGAGCTGACCGCAATAATGCAAACAGCAATGAGTACAACGCTCAAACCTGTCGCTAACGCGAAATCCTTCCCCTTGAACCATTTTTGCATAATTTTAACCTTTGAGATGACCATCGAGTCAGTACCAAGCCCGAAGATTAGTTGACCTGCAAGCACAACATTGAGATTTGCATTGATAGCTCCAATAAAGGTGATAATGTCGCCAATCACGAGAATAAGCGATCCTAAGAGAAGACTTATTCTTGAACCAAGTCTGTCAATGAGTGCTCCTAGAAAAAGAGGAACAATCACGCTTGGAATCGCTAAACATGTAGTAATGAGTCCGTATTGGGTTTCAGATATCGCTAGTTTTTGTTGTATTTGTGCCTGGAGAGTGTTGGTTGTTGTGGTATGGGTGAAATAACAAACGTTAGAGAGTGATGCGCTCAGTAAAAGGAAAATTCGTGTGGGTTTTTTGATTGAATCCGCAATTTGATTCCCTTTTTCCACCTCCCGGAATAATTCTTGAGGCACAGCATCTTCAATGACTTGTGGAGATCCCTCAATAGATTCAGGCTTATCGGATTCATCAGAATAAGGGAAGAATTTCATTTGGTTATCAGATGTGACTTGCATTATTTAATTCAATATTTAAAATTTCGATTCGGAATGATTTGTCGGTAGATGGTGGCATTTCTGAAAGAATATGCATGCATATTCAGTATTTTATTTTTTTTTTGAAACTCTCAAGTCTCAAGTGAAATCTTTCAATAAAATTTAGTCAATTTTCATCCTGTTACATCCCATTAAACCTCTCATATTATTCTATATGTAAATCATACTCAGGCAAAAACTATCTGCGAATTAAAATAAGACTTGAGCAAAGCTGAGATTTAGCAAGTGCAAATTGAATGAGTAATAGCTTTGAATTAATCTCATATCGATCATCAACCATCTTCTGATCTCTTAATCTGAATGTACGCCATCCACATGCGACAGTTAACTTTAAAAACGGATATTTTTTATTTATTTCCAATATTGACTCTTTTTCCAAATACATATGTAATATCGGAATAATCACATTCTCATCAATGACTTACCACTATGGACATACAATCCACAACCAACAGATCGATATGTAAAGTTCACATCATAAAAAAAAAACTGGAGAATAAAAAAAAAATAAAAAAATACAAACATTTTTGGTGCTTGACTTATTACCAGTATTTACAATTTTTTAATATATCAGAGAGATCCTTTGTTTTAATGATGATCACCTAATTTCGAATTTTCTTTCGTGATAGTCTTGGACTGGATAATCGTTTTAATCGGAGCTATGTTGATATTCGCCATCGCCTCCTCGTATTTCTTCTTCAAGTCGTCCAGCTCTTTGATTTTAGCTAGCAACTCCTTATTCTTTTCAACCAACGAAAATCCTCCTTGGCCTGACTCTTTAACTCTCCTCAACTCCTTCTCCAAGCTCCATTTATCTTCCTCAGAACGACGCAGCTTCTCTTGCAATTCTAGAATCTCCGATTCCAACGCAGCTTTCTCTGCATAGAAGCGGATCTCAAACTCTCCCGACCCAATTTGCGTCCTCTTGAAATGCTCGAATTGAATTTGCAGCTCTTCAACTTCGGTCGTTTTCTCATGCTCGAGACTCTGCATGGCTTTCTTTGCATCCTCGAGTTCTTTTTCCTTCCCTGCGAGCAATCTATTCAGGTTATTCAATTCTTCAGTCAAATTTCGATGCTCCTGACTCAAATCCGCGAGTTGCTGGCTCGCATTTCTGATTTGGCCTTCATATCTCATTCTTTCTTGGTTATGAGCCGACTCTTGCTCTGCGAGTCTCTCTGCCATTTCAGCCTGTAAATTCTTCTTGGTTTCGAAGATTTCGTTGTCTTTAGCTCTTGCCATCGCGTCAAATTCGTGTTTTAGGGTTTCGATTTCGTTAATAGCAGCCTCGTGCATTTTGATCAACTGGTCGCGCTCATTGGTCAAACCATTTAAGTGGCCCATCAGTGATTCTTTCTCATTCTCGTAATTTCTCTTGAGGTTTCCAATCTCAGTTCGCTTCTCGTCTTCCAAAGCGTTTCTCAGGTTTCTGATCTCTGCTGCTTTCTCTTCATCATGAGCTCTATTAAGATTGCTAATTTCAACTCTTCTTTCATCTTCGAGGGCTCTCCTTAGTCTGTTAAGTTCAGCCGCCTTGTCATCTTCATGTGCTCTTTTCAGATTCTTGATTTCATTCAATTTTTCGTTTTCAAGCGCTCTTTGAAGATTACCGAGTTCGACTCTCTTCTCATCTTCAAGCGCTCTTCTGAGACTCCCGATTTCAGCGTTCTTTTCATCTTCGAAAGCTCGTCTTAAGTTCTTGGCTTGAGCAGCTTTCTCCATTTCGAAGGTTCTCTGAAGACTTCCAATTTCTGTGGCTTTTTCTTCCTCAAGAGCTCTTCTCAGATTACCAAGCTCAACTTTTTTGTCTTCTTCCAAAGCTCTTCTCAGGTTCTTAATCTCAGTAGCTTTCTCTATTTCATGAGCTCGGGTAAGGTTGCCGATTTCAGTAGCTTTCTCCATGGCAAACGATCTTTGAAGATTCTCGATCTCTGATTCTCTCTCTTCCTCAAGAGCTTTTCTCAGGTTACCGAGTTCAGCTCGTTTTTCCTCTTCTAACGCTCGTTTTAGGTTTGCTACCTCAGTCTTCCTTTCATTTTCCTTGTCGCTCTCAAGCTTTTGCATTTTCTTAGCAAAATCAGCCGAGAGAGCCTGCTTTTCCCGTTCGAATTGATCCTTGTCTTTTGCTTTTTCTTGTTCGAAGGCGCAGGCCTGCTCTTTCAAGGCCTTTTCGGTTTCTTTCTTCTTTTCTTGTTCCTGCTGTTGGTATTGCGACCTCATTTGGTTTTGGTAGTTCCTATGGAGATCATCAACAAGTTTCTTCAGATCTTCGGCTTCTCGCTCTCTTTCTCCGTGCGCATCTCCAATTCTCTTCAACTCATTTCGGAGTTCGTCGATGTGCTTGTCTCTGTCACCTATTTGCTGTTCGTGCTCCTGGATCTCATCCTGAAGTCTTGCAATTTCTTGCTGAGCTCTTAATTCTTGCTCTCTTCTCGCTCTTTCGAAATCGTTCTGTAAGCCTTCAATATGCGCCTTCGCATCTCGCTCAATCTGTTCCATCTGCCCTTGCAGAGCCTCGACTCTGTCCTGCTTGTCTTTGAGCTCCATCCTCAGTCTCTCGTTTTCAAGAGCCATCAATGCAAGCTTATTTTCCAGATCTTCGAGCTTTGCCTTCAAATCATCGATTTCCTCGAACAACCCATCCTTCTCTCTATCATGAGTAAGTCCAACTTCTTTCAGATGCTTGCCATATTCCTCATGCAAGCGGCTCTTCTGAAGTTCTAACGCATTCTCATGCTCTCTAAGCGCTTCCTCATGCTTAAATTTGAAATCTTCGAGTTCTCGTTCAGCTTTATTCTTCTCAGCATTTAGCTTTTCTTTCTCTTGGTTCAACTCTTCAATATATGCCTCAAGCTGTGCTTGTCTCTTCTTCAAGCCATCAATTTGAGCAGTAAGCGTCTCACGCTCACGAGCAGCTTTCTTAGTCGCTTCTTCCATCTCGCTGGCCAAGCGCTCTTTCAACACTTCTTCCATTTCACTCTTGATTTGATCGATTTGGTCTTGGCATTTCTTGTTTAATTCGATCTCTTTTGCTTTATTCGCTTCTATTGTCTCTGCTTGCTTCTTACTGATATTTGACTGTCTGTCGACCTCAATCATCAGCATCACTTGTCTAACTTCCAACTCCGAGCCTCTTGTCCTGAGTTTCTTCACAAAGTCTTCCAGCATCGTCCTCTCGCGATCGAAATTACTCTTCATGTCGTCAATCTCCTTCTTCAGCTGGTTGCGAATCTTGATTTCGTACTCACCTTGAAGCTGCTTAATATCCATGTTGAAACGGCTGTTCAGCTGCTCGAACCTCAGCTTCCAGTTCTCGGACTCTCTACTCGCGTCGTCAAAGTCCTGGGACGCTTTTTCAAACTTCTTCTGCAATTCCTTCAAGTCCTCTTCAAGCTCACCTACTCGCTGCTTCAGAAGGATTGAATCATGCTCAGCGCTATGTTTCTCAAGGCCAAGGCGGTCTGTGATTCTCTTAACCTCAGCATCAACGCGGTTCTTCAATTGCCGGTCGAAATCCTCTCGTAGTTCCTCTTTTTCTTGGGCGTGATAGTCCTCAGCTTCCCTCAATCTCTTTCGAAGTAATTCAAGGTCTTTGTCTTTTGATTGCAGATTAAACGCCTGTCGTTCCATGGTGTCAGACAAATTGCGAATCTGGTCCTCTTGCTCAGTGCATCTGCTTTTGAGGAAGTTCAATTCGTCTTGGAGTCGGCAAATTTGGATGTTATGGTCGTTCTGCTGTCTGCCGAGCTCCTTTTGGATTGCTACGTGCTTATCTTCTTCGTATCGCTTCTTCAATTCAGTGATCTCCATGTACTTTTGATTCTCCACCTCATACAGTCTGTTATGCATTTCCTGTAAATCCTTAGCTCTTTCTTTATTATCATTCAGTAGTCTATCGATGGCGAGATCGCGCTCTTCGATAACGTTGGAAAGTCGGTCGTTTTCGCGCATGAGGTATAGCGCCTTGTTCTCCAAGTCTTCTGATTTCAGCTTGTGGTTTCGTAAATCGTTCTCTAATTCGATTCGCTCCTGAGAAAACTTGGTGTTTTGGTCACTAAGCTCATTGCTTAAGTTCTGTCTCAAGGCCGTGTCGTAAGTGATTTTAGCCTTCTCCAACTCGAATTTCAGGTTTCTTTCATTTGCTCCGAGTCTCATATTTTCTTGTTGCAATTTACCCAACTCGTCGTTCAATTGCTTTATCTTCGATTCGTACTCACTAAGTTGCTCTTTCTGAGCGGTTAGTTGCCTTTCCATCGCGTGTCTTTCAGAATTCCAGTTTCCACTCGCGTTAGTCATCTCCTTTTCAACTTGGCTCTTCAGCAGGTTTTCGAACTTGTTTTTCATATGATCAATTTGAGTCGCATGGAGTTTCTCATTGGAATGGTACTTTTCTCTTAGAGTGTCAAACTCTTGCTCCTTTTGTTTGAGCAACACATTAATTCTTTCAAGTTCAACGCTGACGATAACGAATCGCACTTCGGTTTCATGAAGCTTCTTAAGGTACGTCAGACTGATGCCTTGCATGCCTTTTGGCAAGTTAACACCTCGAGGGTCTTCGCTGGTGCTTCTGTCCACTGCTTTCAACTCCAAAGCTTCTTGAATCGAGGTGCTTGAGGGTATCGCGTTGCTAGAATTTTTCGCGGAATCTACTTTGCGGCTTGGTAAGCTGTCGTATTGAGTGCTTTCGAGAACTGACCGTTCTGATGGCTGTTGAACATAGCTGCGTTTTAAGCCATCCGAACCTGCGGTATCGAAGCGGTTTCCTCTACCGCCAGCTCCCATGATCGGGAGACTCGATCTCATATCGATTGATTCGTTCAGATTCTGTGGCTTGTTAACAAAAGCGCTATTAGTGATCTTTCCAAGCATTTGCTCAGGGGTCTGGCCAAATCCAGTTCCAGAGACGACCGGTTTCATGTGCATTACCATGACGGGATAGACGTTGACATTCTCTCTGTTATTAGGATCGAAAGATTGATTTAGCTCATCAGGCATTCCGGACCTCTTTTCTTTCTCACCTCTGCGCTTAGGCTTCTCAGTTGACTCGTAAGCTTCAGGCCTTTTGTTTTTCTTCGCACTTGATTGTCCTTCAGCGGAAGGCAGCGAGTTTTTCATCACAGCGGCCTTATACATCTGCGCAGGGTCTTCAGAGCGGCGACTCTTCCCAGCATTTTCCTGTGGAGAGAAGTTAGAGATCTCATTCAACGCGCCTGGCTTTTCAGAGAGGCTGCGATCGCATTTAGGAGTCAAGTTGGTTGATTTCTCGAATTCGACAGAGTGGTCATCATTCATAGTGGGCTTGGTTGTGTAGCATCGGCTCTCATTAAAAGAAGAAGGGTCAAACATTGGCATGGCCTGTGAATCTCGCATTGCAGGCTTCGAATACCAACTGCGGAAGTCTTTGATCAGATCTGCAGGAACTTTATGTGCATTCAAGAAATATTCGAATTCGCCTCTCAACTGCTCAGAATCAGCCTGGTGGTTTCTCTCAAGGACTTTAATCTGCTGAATAAGTCCTTCAGTTTCGAGAGACTTGTCGAATAGCTCTTTCTTATGCATTTGAATTTCGTTTTGTAAATTGGCGATCAAGTTCAGGAGATCTTGCGTCCATTCCTTATACAACTTCAATTGCGCGTTAAGCGGCTGCATTTCGAGATTGTGCATTAACACCGTGGGTGATACGTCAGGGCGGTGATAGATGAATCTCGCCTGTTCATCTTCTGAGAACGTGACGGAGATTCCTTCCAGCTGTAGCTTCTTCTCAAAGATTTCGCATCTCATCTTCCATTTCTCAGCGCTGTTATCCTTATCAGCTCCTTCTTTTCTAGCTTTATCCATTTGCGCCTGCAACGCTTTCGTTATTTCTTCAAGATCGTTAATTCGATCCTTTTGCGTTCTTAGCAACTTCTCAACAAGCGATCTCTCTGTGCCTTCCATCTCTTCGTTTCCTGTCACTTTCACTTTCGAAGTCTGAACTTTGAGTTCTAATTCTCTACGAACGTTCTGAAGATCACTGTGGTACTTCCTCTCAAGCATTTGGTACTTGATTTTCCAGCTTTCTACTTCAGTGTTCTTGTCGAAGAGATCTCTCTTCAGTTTATGAATATCATTTCGCATGTTATTAAACAATAACTCCAAGTCTTCATTCCTCTTGCGGTAGGCTTGGAGCTGAGCCATCAAGGACCCAGTCTCGATTTCCAAGCGAGCGGTCGAGTCTCTGCTTTGATTCTCAAGGGATTTTTTATGATAGTCCTCGAACTGTGCTCTAACTTGCTGTATCTCGGCCTCGTATTCCTTTTCCCTGGCTTGGTAGCGTGCTTGCCAATGTTCCATTTCTCCAAGGATATTCTCAACGACGACGTGCAGTCTATCGATTTCTATCATATAGAGCACGATCTTGTTTTCGTAATCAACGTTCAAAGTTTTCAGGCTTCTAATCGTTGCTTCAAACCGAGAACGCTCGTCTCCATTTAGCGAAGATGCGTTGAGCTGGCCAGCGTTAATTTGAGTAGAAGTAGCTTGATGGGCTTTTTCTAGCATTGTGTATTTTGATTTCCAGTTATCAACTTCATCGCGCAGCTCCCTGTTGCTAGTGGTCATGCCATCCAGCTTTCTTTCGTAATCATCAATCTTTCTCTGTAATTCAAATAACTGATTTTCATCAATTGCTTCGGTTCCAAAGTGTGGGAGCCCTGCAGATTTGTTAGACTCTTTCGGTTTCTGAGGGGTAGTTCTATTAGACATGACTTTTTCTTCAAGTTTTCCCTTTAATTCAGCGTTTTCTTTCAATTTCTCTCCAAGGACAGTGTGCAATCTCTCGATCTCGGTACTGAAGAGGATGGTAGCTATTCCAAGCTCACTGCGAGATTGGTCAAGGTAGCGTTGTAAGTCGCCGATTTGCTGGTCTGCGGGAGCTCTTTCTGCCTCATTTCGAAGCGCGTTTAATTGATTATGCAACTGCGTGAGCTTTTGTTCGTAGTCATTAACTACGCGAATTTTATCTTGTTTACGATGCTCGAGCTCTTCGTTCGCTCTTTTCACCTCCATTTCTAAGTAATTTCTCTCCGCAAGCAGCTGGTCAATTTGAGAGGAGGACGAAACCAATCCATTTGATTTCAAGAGTCTTCTGGCCTCTTCAAGTTCACTTTCTAGCCTAGTTCGGACGACTCTAAGCTTGTTTAACTCTTCTTCAAGGTAGGCTTTATTCTTGAGAAGCTCTCCACAGCTGGCTTGGAGCTCACAGTTCTTTTGATTAGAATTGTAGAGGTCTTGATGGAGTTCATCGAGTCTTTGTTTAAGATCTTGATTTTCTCTAACAAGGGTATCATATGATTGATTTGATGATGGTCTTCCAGTTGAGGAAGGTCTTCTGGCGTGCTTGGTTGGAATGGTTGGGTTGGTTGGTTTGGAGTCAAATGGGAGTGGAGTTTCTTGAGGTAAAAAATGCCTTGGATCTGGCTGATGCACATAAAGAGGACTCGAATTAGGAATGTGCTTTGAGTTGAAGTACTCGCTGCGGGTCATGGTCTGAACCTTAATGATAGAGTTTCCACGATCGTTCATTGGAGCAAAAAAGATAGATAAATAAATATATTATTTCAAAATTCAAATTTAATTCAAACTTAAGGCAATTTTGATTTATCGACTACTCTTAACGGAACAATGAAATATTTAAATCCAGATCAACAAAGAAATTTCTGAAAGTTACAGGAATCATATGAAACTAGTTAAAGATTAGTACAAATCAACAAAATTGTTTTCAATGCCTGCAACTCCATAATTACATCTGTAAGGACGAATTTTACGCCTAATCAATAACTACCAGATAGGCATGATAAAATCCTTTGAATAGTCTTTCATGAATTGCTCTCATCCTCTGAGCGAACTGATTAAACAGAAACCACTAATTGCTCCTATTTTTCATTTATCATAAGGCACTCGTAATAAGTTTATCCAGTCATTGCGAGTTTTATTTAGAATTGAGGTAAATTGAAGGATTCGAACAATTTCGCTGAACTTTTTGTAATGGAATCAAAGTTGCGAGTCTTCACATGTACCGAACACAAAGACGAGTTAGTTCAGCGCATTTCAATGACAGACAGCTCAAGTCGTCATCTATTCTGTGCGGAGTGCCTCCAGACCCAGCAACATACATTCATAAGGCCAAACTTATTGCACCTCGAAGACTACATCTCATTCATCGTCAGAGAATCTCAAAAAATCCAACAGCTTTCCATTAGCAAAGCCAGCTCCCTGCCAGAAGAAATCAAAAAGTTTATTGATAACGAAAAAAGATTGCTCATGGAATTCCAGATGCAAGCTGAAAATCAAAAAGCGAGGGTGAAGGATAAATTTAATATGATAATTAAAGATATCACCAAGCTGCTAACAACCCAATGCGATCAAATTATCAAAGAGTTCGACGAAGAAGTGTTCAAATTACGAATAAACATTGAGCAAATCCGTGCAACTATAGACATCGTCTTCAAAGGCGAGACTAAGAGCTGCGTATTTCAGGACAAAAACAGCTTTATTGAAAAAATAAACGATTGTACAACTCCAAGCGACTTCGACGCTTTTATCAGAACAGTTAATCGAGGGTTTTCGGTTCTTAGTTCTCTAAAAACTGAGGCGTCTGATCGGATGCTTAAGGTAAAAAGAGAATCCGTACTGCATGCAGTTAGAGACCTGAATCAGCAAATAAAACACGGGCCATCAATTCCATTACTTGGGAATTTAGATGTGTTGATTAAATACCAAATCGAAAATTTGTCTAAAACCGTGAGTCAACTGAGTGTGATCGAGAGGCCATTGAAGAGTATAATTGGTGCAGGTCCTTTAGAGTCAAGTATTGCTTCGAATATAAATGATCATATGCTGATTACTAAGTGGATACATCCAGGCGGAAGTGTGGATTATCAATTGCTCTATCGAGGGACGCGTGATGGATTCTCAGCGGCAGCATTTCACGAGAAATGTGATATGATGAGGCCAACGTTAATTTTATGCAAATCGAATCTTGGAAAAGTCTTTGGAGGTTTCACGGAAACAGCTTGGGACTCTAAGGAGCCTGAAGATTTAGATTTCTTCGTGAATCCTGAAAATGAGAATCTCAGTCGATGCTTTTTATTTTCTTTAAGTCAGAAGCAAAAGTATCCGCCAAAAACCTACAAAAACAGCGATCAAGATGTTTTTTCAGGGAGTTACTCGCTGAAAACGACTGGACCCTGCTTTGGGCAAGGAGATCTTTCGATTCCTTCGCACTGCAATGTCGAAAAATCTGCATCGATGCTTGGAGTTTCGTTTTGGGTGCCACCTGGGACTAATAAGCTTGATCAGTTTTCATACTTAGGAGGCGCACAGAGTTTTCAGCTTGAAGAAATTGAAGTATTTTTAGTGTTTTATGACCGAGGAGCTCCAATTGAAGATGAAGTACCAGATGAATGTCAGAAGGCTACTATGAGTTTAGCTCTTGAACAGACACCTTATTAGAGTTATAAAGCAGCTGAAGATTTTTACAAAACGAAAAGTTTTGAAGTGTTTCAATCGCCTTATTAATTTTAGATAAAGGGTATGTTCCTGAAATATAGACACCTATTGATTGTGTGAAATGTTCATGGGGCAAAAGATTACACATGAGAGAACATAAAAGAGTTGCTAATTAAGTATTAGAGAAACAATAACCAACCGAAATAATAAGACGTTTTCAAACGTAGCTGTGCGAAAAATTTAGATCTAATTGAATTTCAGCCAATTTTGGTTAATACTCGTGAGGTTGAATTTGAACAAGTTTGATTGCTCCGGCTATTGCGGTGAATTCTCTTAATTAATTCAGATTATAAATCCTACAATCTATAGATTTGCTGGTATATTGTATCAGAATTACGCTTGAAAAAGGAACAACATCATCAGACAACTGTAAGCATTCATCTGATTCCGTGGGACGAGATTGAGTAAAAGCTAACAAGGGTCATCGGATTGATGAATAAACACGAAATACTAAGCTTCCATTTCTCAAAATTAAAAAATAAACAAAAAAATCGAACTAAATTCAGCTTCCTCCGCTGATTCAACTCAAACAATTGACCATCTGATGAAGAAGGAGGTTTATCTCAATTATTCAATGAGATATATCTAAGTAATGGACCTAGATTCGAGTGTGCTTTTGAACTTAGCATTGTCCATGCTCACACAATAGTATTGATTATCATCGCAAGCAGCAAGCCAGCTAGCTATGTGAGATATTCTCAACAGGTGAATTGAGAAAATTTGCAAAAAAAATCAAACGCTTAATAATTCATCAAATTTATGAACGCTGATGCTTTTTTGTTCAAATTTACATACAGTAATCAATTTTCATGAAACGTTTTGGAGGAGTTGACGTCCTCACTTCAAAACTGATCAATTTAGCCAACGCTCGGTTTCCCCTAAATTTAGCTCAAAGCCGTTCAATAAAATTTCAAGCCTATGGGCTAGACTTCGCTTCTAACCATCTCGTAGCATCAGAAAAATCTCCATTAAAAAAGAAATTCGAGTATTATAAAGCTTATCTTGCTAAAATCTTATATTGTAACAGAAAGATGTGCATCCATTCTCAAAAATTCAAATATAATAATCACATAAGGAGTGAAAACACCGTCGAATGACCTTTTGTCGCTGATCTTTATGAAAGGTCTTTCTGATCGAACACAATGTTATTGTCGTTATCACGCAAACATTAAATTTAGAGCGTAAAATATATTTTCGCGAATCTGTAACTGTGGCAATTATTATCAGGGCGCTCAATTATTAACTCTAAGAATTAACGTATTCAGCGAAGTAAAAAATTTCGAATTCAGAGTCTCTCTCACTGGGAATGTTTGAATGTGCTTCAATCGAAAGCCTCAAACGGGAACTCGAAAAGCGAACCCCAAAGAAAATCGCCGGGTTCTTCAACGAGGCAGCCATTAGGAGTTTTCTCAACTCAGCGCCTGAAGATGTCAAAGAAAAGATTTTCACAATATCTTCCTCTACAATCTACAACGAAGTCATCAAGTCCTTATTCCAGCTGAATGTCTTCTACTTTCAACTCCAGCAGCTCGACTTTGATGTATCTTTCTTTAAACTGAAAGACTCAAATCTCTCCAGCCGAACGCCTATCATCACGATCCAGTCTTTTAAGAGACTGCTATACTCATACGAGGACCTTGCACTCAGCAACGTGCTCTCAGACCTTCTCTTCACAGAGAAAAGCACTGTGGATAGCCAATATACTCACGAATTGCCGTTCATCCAAGAAAACATGGACAAACTCATGTTAAACCCCACTAGCTGCTTCCCAAAGCATTCAAAAGTGATCCAAGTTTGTACTGATAAGTACTTGGACTTTTTCGATGGCTATCTGAAGCTCTTGCTGAATTTCGGAAAGGGATGCAAGTATATCTGCCCCAAATCCGAGGAAGAGGCGCTATTTTTCAGTGTCTCAAACTTCTTCCTGGAGGAATTCACTGAGAGTACGACCCTTGAAGAAGAGCTGCTCAATAAAATCTACGCGAATTTGCTCGCGCTGGGATACATCTTTGAGAATCGTATTCTACGAGCGTTTCAAAAGAACTTGACAAAAAATAGCTCCAAAACTACCAAGAATGAGTGGTCAAGAGAATGCAAAGAGACAATCCCCAAGAAAACAGCGTCCGCAAGGCTATCCTTCGAGCTCATTGACCATGCTTTAGAGCTGGAAGAATATGAAGACTCTGGTGAAGGAAACAATGATTTGAGGATTTCAAAGAGACAGGAAAACATAGAAGATTGGAATGACAAGGCGACTCCTGATGTGAGCATGAAAGGAGTTGGAAGGCCCGACAAATTAGCTTATGATAGCTTGAAGTCTGTGAGAAGCCCAAGCGATTCCGTTTCCTGTGTTTCAGAGATTTCAACTTCAGTGAGTTCTGTAAGCAGCAGCTTGAAAAGAAAGCGAGTACGAAGAAGGAGAAGAAGAACTGGAGCGAAGAATAACTGCGAAGAGCCCACGCAGGAACTTGACTCCTAAGGACAACCCAAGCTCGAGTTTTTCAATTATCAACGAGGTGTTATTAATTAACTCTCTAAGATTTATTCATATTGAAAACTGTTGGACATAAATAGTACAGTGTAAAAAGTTAAGAGAAACTAAGAGGACTATGCAGAGTTCTCGTTGCAGTCGATTGAAAGGACCTTTCTGATAATTTTTTGGATGTAACTGTTTAATACACTGCGCTTATTGTTGTTCTGTAATGTAGATCTTTTGGGCTAAGGTTTATTTAATATTTAAATATATCTTTCTGCTGGCTTACAGAATAAATGGTTGTCTTCTGAATAAAAAGAAATAGATTTTTGCTGGGATGAAAATAAATAAAGAGCGATAATATTAAATAGGCCAACAGGCATCAAGATAAGCCTTGGAACTCAGAAACTCCTAGTAATTGAAAAATAGTGCAGATTACAACAAAAGAGAAATCATTGGCCTCTTGGACTGATATTGATTTAGTTCTGAATTTCATTGAAACTTGGTGCCTTTCCTAATTGTTCACTCCTTTGAGGATTGTTATTTGATTTCTGAAGAAGTCTATCACTTAATCTAATGCAGTTTATTCACATTTCATTGTTCAAAGGCAAAAAACACTTATAACTGTAGATTTATGGTGAAGACGAATTATCGTGTATCATTGATCCTCCGTTCAAATTGAGAAATATGGAGTGATTGGGAAGTTTCTATAAGCATAGCGTCATTCGGACAATTTTTTTGACGCATTATTATTCCAGATGAGCAGTCCATTAAGAACCCATAATAACGAATAGTTGAGAGTCTAATATACGGAAAAATTAAGAATTTATTGCTAAACAAAATATAACTTTTATTTATTGTGATCAGAAGATGAGTGCTAAAGACTTCCAGCTCGTGAGCAAGCTTGGTGATGGCTCATATTCGAGCGTCTGGAAAGTGATTCGGCTTTCAGACGGCAAAGAATACGCTATGAAGAAAGTTAAAATGAATGCCTTGAATGACAAGGAGAAGGAGAACGCCTTGAACGAAGTCCGTATTCTGGCTTCAATCCAATCTCCTTACATCATAGGCTACAAAGAAGCTTTCTTCGATGACAACTCCATGACTTTATGCATTGTTATGGAATTCGCGGCCAATGGCGACCTCTATAATCGTATTCAACAGCATATCAAGAACAGGACCTTCTTCCCAGAGAAAGAAATCTGGAGGTGCTTCATTCAGATTCTCAAAGCACTGAAAATGCTTCACAGCAAAAAGATTTTACACCGCGACCTGAAATGTGCGAACGTGTTTTTGGATAAAGACGGTGTAGCTAAGCTGGGTGATCTGAACGTCTCGAAGGTTGCGAAAAACAACCTGGTTTATACTCAAACCGGCACTCCTTACTACGCTTCTCCGGAGGTTTGGAGAGACCAACCTTACGACGCGAAGTCTGATGTTTGGTCGCTCGGTTGCGTGATATACGAGATGGTGGCTTTGAAGCCGCCTTTCAGAGCTCCAGACATGCAGCAGCTCTATAAAAAGGTTCAAAAAGGCGTTTTTGATCCGATTCCTTCTCACTACTCGTTTGAGCTGTCAAGCGTTATAGCTCTTTGCTTGCAAATTTCCCCCACTCAGCGACCGTCCTCAGCTGAGCTTCTCAAAAATCCCATCGTTTCAAAGCATTCCAAGGAGCTTAAAGAACTTGATGCATACGCTACCAGTGAACCAGGTAACGCTGAGCTTCTCAGCACGATAAAGATTCCGAAGAATATGAGGGCGCTGGCACAGCAGCTTCCAAAGTCAAACTACGATCAACTGAACACTGTTACGGAAGAAAAGGTAGTGACCTATGAATCCAAGCAAATGCGTCCCTTCTCGAATTATGACCATCAACGGCTTCTTATCCATGAGCTCGAATCGAAGTCGACTCCCAACAATAAACCCATTGTGAGAGGACAAAGCGCTGATGTGAAACACCGGCAGATGTTAGCGGGCAGAAATATCTCTGACGCACCAGGATACGGCGGTAGCAAGCCTCAGCAGGTGACTAAAGAGTCAAATGCCATTAAGAGACCAGAAAGCAACTATAATAACGTGCGTGAGTCTGAGAGTGAGTATCTTCTACGAATGCAAAAGGAATATCTTGCGAGAGCAAAAGCCTACAGCCCAAATATATTTTCGACCAATGTGACTAATAATGTGACTAATGTACAATCTCCGAAGCAGTCTAGCATCCCCGTTCGATCTCCGATTTACAGCTCAAATATTTCCTCGCCAAAGCCACTTAACAGTCCTCAAGACAAACATCATGAGGTTTCAAAAAAGGAAAGCAGTGCCAATCTATATTCACCTAAAGCACAACTAAGACCTGCCTCTTCAAAGCCGGACGGTTATAGCTCTCAAAAGCAACCGAATCCTTCGAGCCGTCCAGTCTCTAATTATCTACATAACAGAATTAGCCATGCTGAAAGTCCTCGTTTGGACGTCAAGGTAACAAATACTACTAACAAGGTAGAGTATCCAAGTAAAGTCCAAACTCCAGTTACCCAAAAGCAAGCCAGTATTGGACAGAAAGTCGGTGGTTCGAATAGTGGATTACAAAATTATGGAAACGTTTACGGCCTGAAGCAGAACAGCATAATTCACTCCAATGCAATAAAGAAGGAGAGTCCAGTGCTTACCTCTCCAGGAAAGCCTTCATATAGCTATGCTCGTAACAGTGATAATTACTACAGCAGTCCTTTAGCAAAAGAGAAGCCTTCTCTCTATCAGGCTAATTATTTGAAGCAACAGCCTCGAGTTGGTTACAAGTGAGGATAGACTTTTCAAAGGGGGCGAAATTCAGTAATAACAACTTTAAATCTTGTTTTTTGAATAGTCTTCATGATTTTTATTTTTGAGGAGTGAGTTAGTCTACTGTCTGATCGTGCTCTCCACACAAAATCCTACTACTATTTTTTGTTCACTCATTTTGCTTGTAAAAAATGTTGTAGAAAGAGAGGAAATATACAAACTTTGTCGTAAATAACTATAAAAAGTACAAGAGAGAGATCGTAGCAGCCCCTTATGATGCTGAGTTATTTAGATATGATTTGAAAAGTTGGTAGATATATCTTTTCACTCAGAATTTCTTAAGCTAAGCTCGAGTACAAGAAAGCGCAGCACAGCTCATCTCAAAAAGCAAACACAATCAACACGAATATTAAATTAATTATAGCTGTAGTTCTCTCTGAAATTCAGTAAATTAATCGAAAAAACTTTCCTTGATAATATATATATCTTAGGTTCTAATGGAAGGTGGGGGTGTTCTTACCTTTCTAGCCTGAACATGTGCTTTTTTTTGCTCATAAGCTGCTTGTTTGAGCATCTCAAAAATAATCTCCGCATACTCATCAATGGGGTTGCTACTTTGAACATTTAGAATTCCTCTCGTAAAGTACATTTTGATTTTTCTGGCATGAGGGATTTGTACTCCAGCATCATAAAATATCCTTATGATTATATCTTCAAATTCTGGATATGTGAGTAGGAGATTGGGCCTATTAAATTGTTTAACATGAGCTTCAATTTCTCTTTTAATTTTGTGTCTCTCAACATTGTCTTCGATCCTCTCAATGAGTTTCATTCTCTAAAAGAGGTTTGAGATATTTTCGTTGATGTAAAACTACCCTTTCGATTCTCGAAGCGTAACATTGATTGCCCATGCTTTGTTTTTTGATGGGAATTTAGAGAAAAAATCAGAGTTATCTCATTTGATTTCTCAGGTTCGATAAGAATCAATAATTCGGGCTACTGAATCTGTACATATTATTTCTAAAGCAGACATATTTGCGCTATAGATATCGTTTAGCTTATCTACAAAGATAGAGAGAGGCTATTATAAATCTCGGATTGCAATTCTTTTCCGAAAACTTCTTTCAGATAAATCTAAACTGAAGTGACAGGAGATGTTTGTAATGATAAATATTTATTCAAGCGGCGTATTCGAAAAAAACTCGTCTCTCAGTCTTATTACCCGACCACTTCTCTCATATGAACAATGATTCGATGTTTCTGCAATTGTATTGGCATATTTCCATTGTAAATGATCAAACTAGAAAATTTCTTTTGAGAGATTTTTTCTCTCAAAAAGTGAAGGCTAGATCAGCAAAGAATTTATTGATGCTGGAGAAGAAAGGATTTTCCTTGGAGATCAAGGTAACTCTGCGAAGTTTCCAAATCAAGCAGGAAAAAACAATAAATCTATGGATTACAATTCGTTTTCAACATGATGATTTTTACTATCCAATTTGTTTCTGTCAACTGCACTGATCATCCGCTTACACCGATCACTGAAGAGCCTTTCGTTTTTCTTGGATCAGAGATGCTCAGTAGTGTTTATGTATTACACAATGTTGTAGCAATTATACTATCAGGTTGGTATTTCCAATTATGCAAAGATCATGTAATTTTAATACAACACAGCAAACGAGCCAAACTCTATAGGTAAGAATGAAAAAGAGTTTATAAGTAATGTCGTTCAATAGAGTAGCAAAAAGCAATTCGGAAAAGTTACTACACATGAGCAAGTACTATACATCAAAGTTAGTTCACTTCAATACAAGTAATCAACCCCCATTTCCACTTCGTGCTGTCCGTAGTAATTCTTCACAATACTAATCTGAAGTATTTTAATGCAACAGTATTTTACATTCAAAGCAAAGAGCAATCTAATTAGTTATTCATTAAATGATAGTCGATTGGATTTAATTATAATTCGATTGATTTCTGAAAAAAATCAAATTGAATGTAAAAAACTCGGAAACCTTTTGAAAATCGCCAAGGACAGCCAGCTCATACAAACTAAATGACTGAGCACTATGATTTCCTGCTTTTAATCCGTTTGCAAATGGTTTGATTGATTTGCAACGTTAAAAAGTTGGCATTGATTGCTCAACATTGCTTTTGAGAGTTTTCCCTGGCTAAAATTTTCGGATGCTGAAAAGACACCCTCCAAACAGCGTCACAATCGGTAGTCCCCTTATCAATCGTGAGCTGGGTGTCTTATGCTAGCATAACATGAGAGTACAACACGACAAAAGGGTTTCTGAGTTATTTGACTGTAGAGGAAATGTTTTCAATTTTACAATCACAAAATAGAGCGAGTCATAATGGTACAATGTTTTCGAGTAAACGGGTATTAATGAAAATGCGAATAATTGGTATATAATCTGATTGTTTTGTTTGCAATATAACTTCAATGTTGTAGAAGGTATTTATTTGAAGATAATTGATAAAGGTATTCAAATCAAACTAACGTGCTTATGTCGCTCTAACTATAAGAATAGTAGTGTAAATGAATAAACTTATATCTTGATAGGATCATTTATAAGGAAACTAACAGCGTTCTCTAAGCGAATAAAGCATTTCAAAATTCCTCAGCTAAATCATCATACATTCCTAAAATATCGCTTCGACAGCCCTAGGAGATAGATAGCTCATTCAAAATTTTATTTTTCCATGTGCAAGCAAATACGAAACGTTTTTCAAAGTTCCAGCAGAAAAAGTCTCGAAAGAAAGAGGTAGAGGACAATAGGCAAAAAGATATCAGCTACAAGATCGATTTCTCTCCAAAAGAATAATCGCATCTCATTATTGGAAAGTATTTTGTTTTGGATTCGGGTGGAATAAATCAAATTTTAGAGGAGTTTTTAGGTAATAAAATTCACAATTTTTTGATTAAACTGTTGTTTCATTTCATGAAATTTTTTCAAAAAGCTCGTCAAAGTTAAAAACGATTGTGAAAATTACAAAATATAAAACGAGAAAAGCGGTAAAGTATCCAGATTTGCATCTTATGTGTATTTTCGGAGAATAAGAGAAGCGGAAGATTGAAGAACAGATGCTAATAACAATTATACCCTTTCCTATCTTGCTACTGTTCAATTAGATATTTATTTGTAGAGTTCTTGGATGATCTCACTGCAGAATTCCTTGACTTCGTTTCTCTTGAGCTTCAACGTTCCGGTCATCAATCCGTCCTTGCCGAACGAGTCCTTTCTCAAGAACAACTTCTTTGGGATTTCAAATCCGTGTAAACCTTCAACTCTTCCAACTTTATCCAACTCAGCCAAGAGCCATCCAGTCGCTTCCTTATCTTGTGCCAACTTTTCTGGATCTTCTTCAGTTTTTCCTCTACTCTTGCAGAATGAGATAAACTCAGGCCAATTAGGAACGACAATCATGACGCAGTAAGTCTGAAGCGAATCTCCGTAAACGTAGATTTCTGCGATCAA
>ENA-UOTX01001229-UOTX01001229.1-compost-metagenome-genome-assembly--contig:-NODE-1229-length-20646-cov-16.505275_pt1 | contig 20646 bp, 10 predicted proteins | sample MGYA00238143_ERZ746982 | MGnify/ENA primary metagenome ERZ746982 (study PRJEB28758, sample SAMN06268862) | compost metagenome | isolation source: single cell | place: USA: California, Emeryville, Joint... | reverse complement strand
GCGTTCGGTGATGTCTGATAAGATTATGGCAAGAGATGGTTTTTCTTGGAAGTAAGTGAACATGATTTTGATCTCAATGAGATAGTTGTTATTTGCTGCTAATGGATCAGATGAGTCTCGCTCTACAACACCAGTGAGTAGCATGAGTTTGCCAGGCTTCAAACTTTCAGAAGAATTTGGATTTACTAGTTTAAGGCTCAGCTGCTCCATGAGGTGCTGGTAAAATTTCCAAAAATTTGTAGGGGTGGGTGAATGAATGAGAGAGTCAAGATCGAGATCCTACAAAAGAAATTAACTAATGCTCAAATGAGTGCTTTGAATATTACCACATTTGAAGGCATATGGTTTGTTTTCTTGTAGCTTTTTAGCTGTACTTGCGCAAAATTCTGTTCTAAACTCTGATCTTCTTGCCACCAACGATAATTCTGATGAGATCCATTACGAAAGAGCAACCCTTCTTTAAGACCATAAATAATCACCCCATCTGACGTCAAATCAAATATATCTTTGTAAACCTTTGTCTCTTCGTAAAGAAATTGCTTTTCAAGGAAGAACTTCCTATCGTCTCGCTCGTTTAGATAAGTCAGCAGTACTTTCAGAAGAAGTATTTGAATCATTCTTATCAAAATCACAGTAGAGTGTGTAGAGAGGTATGCTCCAACACCAATCCTTAAGATAAACGTGAGATATGCGCCAAGTTTGAGGTACCATCGAGATAATGGACTCAACAGAGCAAAAGCAATAGTGGACTGCCACCAACCCACAAAATATTGAAAGATCGCATCGTCACCATCTTTATTATTCTCCCAAAATTGGAAGGCGTAATATCCCGCGATCAAGTTAAAAAATAGGTCGAAGCTCCATCTTGTAATTTTATGATGCTTTTTTAATGAGGATCTTGTCTTGATGATAAAAAGCACCAATAAGGCCAGGAGACAGTATAGTATGCAAGTAGTTAACGTGCGCTGTATGCTTTGTGAAGTGGAAATGTTAGGGTTTCTGAACCTCAGGGATTGTGTATATGGTAGAAAAGGTACCACGACTATCAAGATTACTAGATTAGATTTGATGATCTTTGCCAAGTATGGATCGATAGAGTCGTAGTACAGTGATTCATATTTTTTGTTCTTGAAGTTGAGAAAATAATCCATGAGAACAGCAGTTATAAGTGTTCTATTACTTTCAAAAGTAACTAACTATTTTGAATAAATGTTTGCACTGTTTTCAATCCCAATTCGAGCATTATCTATTTAATAATTGCATCGAGTGGTCTCTGAAATGAACAAAGAAATTAAAATTTTATTGAAAACTTCTGAAGCTTCTGAACTACCCTCTTTATTAATTATTCCGATCTCTTTAATGCTTATTACGAAACCCTTTTTCAAGAGACTCCGAATATAAATGGTACGAGCTTCGTTTACCTATGAGGAATCAAAGGAGTTGTCTTTCGAAGGTTTAAGCTATTTCTGAGTCAGAAACTTTTTAAAAATTCGCAATATTTGATTCGCCTTAATTGTTTCATTTCCATTTAAGCCATTCATGTTCTAAAGAAAAGCTTTGGCATAAAAACTTTCAATAAACATTAAACAACGTAAAAGAATCTAAAACGAAATCTTTCTTAGATAGTTTGTAGATAAGAAAGTACCGGAACTTTTCTTCATCTTTAGAGATGATGGCCAAGGCCGTCGTTTATAGTGATTTTGAGCCTGAATTTGAGTGAAAGTTTCGGTTTGTTGTCTTTTAGGACACCCAATGACAAACTGACAAGAAATTGTAAATTTTTTACACTGGCTTATCTCAATGCTAACGCACGGAAAATGGTTCGTTTCATGAAAATAAGACACAAATAGTTTATACTGAATGCAGAGAACAAGATTGCTTCAATTGACTCTGAGCCGTTCTTGATTTCATTTTCTCAATTTATGTTTTTTCCCAATATAATCAAATTATTAAGGTCGAACAAGTTTTTTTAAAGGGGTTTGCATCTTAAATTAAGACAGCCCTTGAAGTTAGAAAATGTGAACTCGCTAATGACTTTTTTGGTTGAATTTCTTTGAGTGCTTTGTTCTTTCTCGATTAAAATAAAATATAAATTGAGAAAATGTAGTCACGTGTATTTTTTCGGTTTATGAATCCCTAATTACCAATTTATTGCTTCGATTAATTAGATCAAGCCGGCAATAAATTCCTTCAGTTTTGTCACTGCTGGTCTGAATCGGCTCTATTTATGACTCGTTTCTGTAAAATTTCTCCCACTTTACTCAAAAAAAAAACAAACAAAAAAAACAAACAAACCAAACTTCATCAATATGGCAGCTAAGATATCTCTCTCTTGTGAGCTTCAATTCAGTAGAAAATTTGTCTTTAAATCTTTGAATATCAGATTTTCCTGTAATATTTTCTTCCACCCAATTTGAGCCCGAAAAAAGTCGGCTTCTGTTAGACATACACAACTTCACATACATTGCTCAAGAGTCACCGGAAAAGTTGCATATTTTTGTTGTCTAAAAAGGAGCGAAGACAACCCAAGCGAAAAGAGGCGCAAATGGTGGGGTTGCAAAGTTTGTTATATATAGTGTTTTTTCGATAATCCAATCTATTCAGAGATTTTACTAATTTTCTTGACTTGTTAACTCATATATCACTTAAAAGAGACCAATTTGAACAATTTTAGATATCAATGCTAAAGAAATTGAATGAAATAATTGTTAATACAGGTTTACGAAACCAATCAGGGTATTTTCGATCCCATCAACTAAGATGTAGACAACCAACTTTCGAAGAAGAGAGTCTATACTTATCGATATTTTCTCAAAGCTCAACCCAAGCATGAAATCAGTAAGTTTTTATAAATCGTAATAATCGACATTGTATATCTATATCAGTTATAATTGGTTCTTATTGGTTCAGTGATGCTGTCTATTATGAGTCAGCATCTGAATCCATAGCCTTCTTTTTCATTTCTCTAACGTCATTTGCTAGAGACTTCACGGTTTCTAAAAGAATAGCATTCTCGTCTTTCTGAGACCCAACGGTTTCTTGAATTTTTTCAAGGGTCAATGAACGACCAATTGGGCACCATTGGTAGTTCTTGGCTCGATATTTGTCATTTACATAATTTTCAAGTTCTGTCATCTCTGTCCTTCTATTCTTGAACTTATCTTTGATATATACGATTGCGAACACATAATCCCAATGGAAATGCTCCTTGAGAACGTGATGATCGAAGCTGATGTGACGTTCAAATTCAGCTCTGTCGATTCCGCAAACAAAGCAAATATTCTTTTGATCTTCTTCATTTTCTTTTCTTTTGTCTCGCAAGTCTCCAAAGGCGTCGATAATCATACCGAATATAAGATTGAGGAGGATAACAATCATAATGACAAAGAAAGTGAGATCGAATACGACTTTTCCGAAGAAATACCCAGAGTTATCACCTGTGTATGCTGGATAAAGAATAGCATCACCGATACCTCCTCCCATTCTGAGACCAAGATCCAAAATGTTTAAGAAGCAACCAAAGGCGTATTGACAATAGGGTTCACCTTCTGGACTCTGGAACACAGGCTGCAGCGTGTAAAAGGATACAAACGTGTAAAACAGTGCGATATTCATAAGTAAGAACAAAGTCCAAAGGAACTGTTTCCAGTTGGTACTGATAGCCTTAAAGACCTGCATGATCGCATCGGATTGAATAGCGATGTCAGAAAGCAGCAATGACGCACAGATTGGAGTGAAGATTGAACCGATACTCAGCCCAAGATAGACAAAGTGCCACATGAAAGTCAACGCTTGACATAGGAATATAATTTTCATTCGGAGCATAGTCCAACGAATGTATCCTCTGAGAAGTGGAGATTGCTTTATTTCTTCGTAGTGCTCAGAATTTATACCTGAGGAATTCAAGATTTGCAGACATTCTTCTTTGGTAATGTCATTATACCGCTTTTCTTCCAATTTCAACAAAATTCTAGGTGGGATTGGTCCCTTTTCTTTGTAGACTCTATCCGAATAGTGCTCCCAGCACACAGTGATATGTCTCTTGCTTGTTGTGATATACCAATAAATTGCAACCAAGCCGGCCACTACTAAGTTGATAACACAAAATACGGTTGCGATAACAGAATTATAGCTCGGAATGTAGCTGACATTGTCCTCTTCGAGATCATATTCTAAAGTGGCAAGGTTCGTAACATTTATCGCAATTGCCAAGCCATTTCCAATTCTTCTTAGCCATGAATAGATAACTGCCATATTTAATCCGAAGTAGCGCTGGCTTGCATTATAGTCGTTATACATTTGCGGAATGAATTCATCCGATGATTCCATTAGCCCAGCTATTTTAGCTTGGATATTTGACCTGTCGACATTCTTCTCGAAGTTCTCACGTGTCGAGTCTGGAAGGTATCTGCAGACAGGCAGAATTGGGAACCAATATTTGATGAGGTCTCTCTTTTTTTCTTGCATGACAATCTCGATGCAATGGACAACCTGGGTGCAAAAAGTATTGAGTAACGAGTCCAAGATTTCTTTCTCTTTATCAGTTCTTTTTGCATTCTCAACTAACTTTTCTATTTTTTCTTTAAAAGTGTCATTGTCTTCCCATAGATAGCGGAAAATCATATAGATGTTGAGTGCATCCATTAAGACACCGTCTTCAAAATCTTTCAATTCGAGCTCTTCGACTTTGCTCATCATTAACGTGTAAATTCCCTTCACAGGCTTCTTCTGATCGAATCCAAAGAATTTATACATATTTGACTCAAACGCGTCCAATAGTCCCTCTGCATCAAGGTAGCGCTGAATTCTGTCAAGGACTGTTGGATCTGGGAACTCAACCAAGGCTTTGATAAATCCAATGACTTTGCTTTTGAGTGTTCGGAAATCTCCTTCATTTGGGTCGAATTCATAACCTCGAGGAAGCAGGTGGTATGGACTATTAAAATCTGTCAAAACTCTTGACATGTCGAATAGCAAGGTTTTATTTAGCAAATCGTGGACATTCATTGCAACATCTCCTTGAATGTACTCAGTAAGCACATCAATGAGCTTAATTCCGATAGTACTACTAAAGCGACTGTGAAGCCTGAAGAACGAATTGAAAAAGGACCTAAACTCACTCAAAAAGTTGAATGAGTTCGCCAATCGCCTAGTTTCTCCTTTCTCGTCGGTATAGACTTGTTCTCGCATGAAGTTTTGAAGCTCTTTGCATTGTTTCTCGGCAAGAGCTTGAAGGAAGGAGAGAATTAGCACTATCATGTTTGAGCTCTTTGTTTCCATACAATCCTTCAAGAGTTCTTCTGGGAGCATATTCCTAATTTTACCGAAAAATTCATCTCCGTTCTCATTGGTAAATTCAGCCCCACGTTCGAAGATATGTCCAACAGTTTCCTTATAGAGGTTGTCAATGCGATACTGTTCGTAGGTCCTAAACTCTTCTGCGTACTTTGTCAGCATCAGTCGAAGTCTATTGATTACAGGATTATTGTAATCTTTTATAAAGATATTGTAATATTCTTGCTGTATTTCCGAATTTCCTCCATAAAGATAGACCATTCCGACCAGCAAGAACTCTTTAAGAACATTGGTTCCTTTCACTTGGTTGACAACATCAATGAGAAACTCTGTGAAGCCTAGAGTTTTGTAAAAGTTTTGAAGCCTTTGCATTTTCCGAATATCGGTAATCTTTACGGTCTCCCACATGTAGATGGGAAGATCTGTCTCAAGTGAGTTTTCTCTTTCAATGAATTTCCGAAGCAATTTAAGAACAAAGGTGAGCTCGGATGATTTGATTTTCCTATATTCTTTCTTGACATAGAGGATAATTTCACTTAAGATCGCATGAGCATATGGCATACTTCCGAGAAGGTTGGCAAGAGCGGTGGTGTTTCTTTCCTTGGTGGACTTTCTTTCAACCAGGAGCCGATTTAGTTCAGCTTCATATAAATCATGCTCGACTGTGGTTGTGTTAAATTTCCCAATATTTGAATGGCTTTTAATCAATGGCCGAGTATTTCTTATGTCTTGAGCGACCCTTTCGATTTTTTCCTTAATCGGCTTATATTCAGGCAAAACCGTCATCCTTTGGAAATCATCTTCTATCTTTTTCTGCGCTGTGGACGTGTCTGTTGGGATCAACATCAATTTCTGAATCAAATACAAGTAGTACGAGATAAGGTTTGGAAATTTCTCGTCGGCCTGATTGAAATTGTACATCATGCTCTCTGCCTCTTGAAGAACCAAAGTACTTAGAAGTCCCAAGCATCCATCGTAAATATGCTCTTTCCAAAGATCCATCAAGCTGATTTCTTCAATGTAAATTTCGAAATGTGCTTCATGACCCTTTTCTCTTCTGAAATCTTGAAGGACGTTCTTCATCAACCTCACATAAGAATCCTCACCAAAGGATGATTTCGAATCGATTTTGAAATCATAGTTGACTAGCTCTATAAGGTTCGGACTTTCTTGAGCCATCATCCAAATATAGGCACTCAGATCTGCGAATAACCGGAAAACAAAAGTCTTAAACCCTTCGAATTGATCAAACACGATGATTCTGTGTCGAGTACCATACCATGATCGGGCAAGCGTCTTGCAAAGGAGATTACGGATTTCAAACTGGAACGCAATGGATGGATTTGCCAGGACCTCGTTCCAATGGGTGAGCTGAAATTGGCCGAAAATTCTTTCCAGCCTCACGACGGATTTCAGAAAAGTTTTATAGATTTCCAGCCAAGAAGAAAAGAATTCCCTAATGCTGTAATAATGATAGGGAAGCTCTATCGCTCGGGTTTTATCTTTGTAGAGGTAGAAGATGTTCAAGGAATTGTCGCTTTTCAATGTTTCGGTGATTTCAGCGAATTTTTCTTTAATACAGGTTTCAGCTTCGAATCCTCCAATTTTCATATTCGATATGAAATGCAAAGCCATCAGCGCCGTGCACAAGTAAGAGTTATTTTCATAAGGAGAGACCTTTCGTTTAGTTATTTCTAAGAGTGAGCACCAAGTAATATCATACAGGTATTTTAGTGGGAGTTTTTGTAGCCTGTCATTGTCTCTCATTAACTCGGTAAAGAGGGTATAGACGTCGCAACTTTGGTCGATGAAGGGTTGGTGATAGTAATTCAAGATCAAGTATTTCTTATCATAAATTGCGTTCTGATTTTCTTCATTCTGATAGACAAAAGCACACAGAGTAACAATCGCCTTTCTGATAATGAGCTGATAGATGTCAGGTTCGACAGAATTTCCTCTGATTTCGATTGTCATTCTAATCAACTCAAACAACGCTTCTGGCACTTTCAGCATCAAAAATATTTTTTGATAGATTTTGTTGATCGCCTCAGGATTGAGCTTGAAAGGTTTGTCCCAGCGAGGTGTTTTTAAGGCCTCAAACCCTTTTAGAAAACGGTCCTCAGGGTCAGAGTACTGGTCACTATAACGGAAGTGCCTTTTGGCGCGGTAGACTGAGAAGAGTAAGAAGTTGACCATCTTATCAATGTCCTTAAAGATTTCAGTCAACTTTTCCTTTGGAACCTCTTTTTTAAAGTGTTCTTCGCATTGGAACAGCCTGCTATAGCTATTCAACTTGCAGATAATGTTGACGATTTCAGCCACTCTTTTCAGGTCCAAGTCGTCATTAATCATTGTCATCTTTTTGAGCTCAACGTACAAAGTATTCTCAAATTTAGCGATATCCTTGAGGACAGTGATCACTTCTCTTGTAATTGAGCTTTTTCGGAGCAGAATCATGTCAAAAAATAGCTTTGTGAGATTATCGCCCGAGTAAGCATCATGCTCACCTTGGAGGACTTGGTCTCTTTTATGATGATCTTTACTGATATGATATAGAGCTGCTCGGTTTTTCCAGTCATCTTTGTAGTTCATAATTACATTGCTCAAAACTTCTTGGTCAAACTCCAGATGTGCAATCTCCTCACCCTCGGACGTTTTTATTCGATTGTCGTGTATAAGTCCGAGGAGAGCGTGACCAGCCATCTTTTTATCAAGCGAGCGTCCTTTACCCTCTGGTTGACGAAGTGCCCGTTCCTTAATAACTTGAAGAATCTTTAACGCAGCAACATTAATCAACTTGGTTTCTATCATCCGAAAAATCGCCAAAATCTCAAGTGCAACATCTGGACCGTAATTTTGCTTTTTTTCAGCTTTTTCAGGAGAACCAACGGACGTCTTGGTACGCTCATATACTTTTTTGGCTTTGGTTTTGCTTTCAGTTCTATTACCATTATTCATAGAATGCGTCTTCTTTTCGATAATAGCTTTTTTTTCTGGAATATTATCAATAGTCATCTTTTCAAGCACCTTGTAGAATAATTCGTGTATACTTCTCAGATAATCCAAAGAAATCTCATCAATAGAGACAGAGAGGAATGACTTTAACTTTGTTAAAGTTACGTAAATATTTCCGGTGTCACTATTGGCGATGTCCTGCTGTCTCAACTCAAGTTCAGCTTGTCTCGTAGCTCTTTTTGATTTAAAAATCTCTTTGCATTTGAGCACGTCATCTTTGAGCCGCTTTTCATTTAGTGTTTCGATCTCGAGGTCAGACAGGAGAGACTCTATATTTTTCTCTAGAATCTTGTTAATTTCTCCCTTGTACCTCGCTATTTCAGCTTCAGTCCCAACGATCTGGATCTGCTCAGGGAATTTATCAATTGGTATTTTAACGTATTTCATATGGACGTTGATTATCATTTCGGCAGCTAGTACGCTAAATTCAAAGAATGTCGCACTAGTTTTTTTGCTCACTTTGTCCAAGATTTCATAAGGATAATGTTTGATGATTGTTTGGAAAAACACCAAGTTATTGAGGTTTGAGAGCGAATTTACGAGACGGAAAGCTTGCAGTAAATATTCGGCCATCGCTAAAAGGTCACTAAATTCAGGATCGTCTTCATGCTGGGCTGCCATTTCGAGCTCCTTGAGAGCTGTGTGGTTGGTCCTTCCGGCCCTACGTTCAAAATGAACCATGAAACCGGTCTTGTCTTCGGCGATTTTTGGGAAAGTATGATTCAAATCTTCCTCGTTTGTGAGGAAATCTAAGATAAAACCGGTCGCTATCTTGTTATCTAAGTTTGGTGCCTTGCTTCTGCATTGGTTATCGAGCAGATTAATGTATAATCCTTCATAATCCTCCGTTGTCCGAATGGCATTGAACAGTTGCTTCTGATAAAAGTTAAGCTGCGAGATGGCGTCCGTGTCTTCATCCCAAAGAAACACCTTGCAGCATTCGAGTATAAGCTTTCGAGTGCGAGACAGTTTCCACAAGGGCACAATCTTATAAATGCCAGCCGTAGTGACCAGAAGACCGTTGATATAAACCCTCACAAATTGGGAATTATAGAGGTGGTTCAAATAATCTTTTTTCGTGACTGCAAAGAGTAACTCGACTAATACTCTTGCAAAATTATTGAACATCTCCACATCGAAATCGTAGAAACTTTCATCTAATACCCCATCCTTGGTATATTTCGTCCGGAGTTCTTTGATCATAGTGGTAATAGTGTCGGCTCGCAGAAAATTGTGAAGAGCGACATTGATATAGTCGATAATACGAAATTCTCGAACAGCCCACTGTTTAACAGGGTCCAACACTAAGTGATCGTCCACACGAATCGTCTGTTCAACAGAAACTTGATTTGGAATTTCTTGTTTGCTGATATCCTCGCCTTTGTTTCTGTCCTGTGACTCTTCTTTTGTGCCTAAGAACGACTGAATTGTTTTTATCAAGGCTTTCATGCGGCCTGAAAGGCTGCGTAGACATTCCTTCTCAATTTTCTTGATTGAGAATTTATTTTTCGACACATTTGCAATTCTTGTTAATTGTCTTCTTCTCTTTCGTCTCGCTGATGAGACAGAACCTTCTTCATCTTTTCCCATTCTGAATTCGTTCCTTCTTGTCATAACGTCTATCTTCTGATTGATCGATGATGTTGTTCCCCTGTGTGCTTCAGGCCTGAACAACGACTCATTTCTTCGTTTTGTGTCCATTCCAGGCATCATATTGTTATCATGAAAATCCTTCTCTGAAGGCTTCACTTTGTTAACAAACTGTGCTTCGGACACGTCTTCTGCAATTCCAACCGAAATGTCACCGACAGAGTCGTCAAATTGTCTGCCATCAGGATCTTCATAGTCTTGAGGTTCAATTCCCAAAAGGAGCTCCTTTTGCAGAACAGCATAATAAGCTTCGTCTTCTATCATCTCGAGCTCAGTACTAGTAATCAGAACGCCCTCTGGGTCGGAATTAACATCTTCTACTTGGTTCTGATTTTTTGTAGGATCTTCAAGGAGCTTCAATTCCTTTTTTTTCATTATTATCATCGTTCTTTTCCGCGCTTCAATCTCCTCTTCCATCCAGATTTCATGCTGCCTTTTTCTCTCAGCTCTTGTAAGTTTATCCGTCAATTCTTCTTGAGCACCCTTCGTTTTGGCTTCACCTTCCTCACCTTGCTGCTTTTTCAATGGCTGTTCCTTCAAGCTCTGCTCAATTTGAACTCGTTCTAATGGAGTTCTCAGATCTGAACAGAAATCGAAAAAGTTTTCAAAAGCTGTTGCCAAACTTTCAGCCTGTAAAATATAAATCATTTCTGCTTGATCGACTGGCAAGTATTTCAATGTACTCCCAATTGTGTCCGCAGCAGCTACCCCAAACCACATAGGTCTGAGTTTTTTAACGAGGTACTCATCAGGATTATCAAATCCGAAATAGTACTTTGAATTCATTTGGTAGTTTTTTGTTGGAATTGAAATTCTGTTTCCTTTATCAAAGTAGACAGGAGGATGACCGTCTCGGATGAACCTGATTTCGAACTCGACACTTCTGTGCATGAGTTGATTTTGATGATGAGGTTTAGCGACGAATTGTACCTTGACGGCTATTGCGTTCCCCTCCAGAATAGAAAATATGTCAGAGCTCTCGACAAGAATAATTGAGCCATCTTTTTCGGCAATGTATTTCCCTGTAATGAAATGCTTCAATAGATAACATTTTGCTTCTTTTGAGTCATAATTTTGGTTGGAAGGATTCATGGTTTCAATTGGCTCTTCCACAGGAAGCTCTGTAAAATCGTTCGTCGCAGCGACTATCTGAAAGATAGTATTGATTTGATTGTATTGGTAGTCCAACAGCTCGTATTTTTGGAAGAATAGTTTAGCATCCACCATGCCATTGTAAATTGTAAAGTATCCGAGCTCATGATTCGTGATTCGGATGTATTCGCCTGTTTTTAGATACTCGCTGGAGACATGCTCGTAATTTACCAGTAAGATTGGATCGTTTTGAGATAAAGAAGCACCCGCGAGTTTTGTGCAGCCATTGTCAACTCTTGACTCAGGTCTTCGAGGCGGATAGTGCGGAAAATCTTTGTCTGAAAGGAATGGGTTCTTTGTGAGGTCTAGACTCTTACAGCTATCAAGAGAAACATCACCAGCACAAATAAAATTGCTCAATCTTGTTGAATAAATTTTGATTTGGTCAGAGTATTCAACAATGTCACCCTTTTTTTTAGAACTTCTGCAAGCCATGATCTCAAAATACAATTCTGGACTTGGCTTTTCCGAGAGCTTCAGTTCAAGACAATGTGAGATTGAGCTCATTCTTGATGTGCTTTCGAGATACATTCCGCTCTCAACGTGTCTGAGCATAAATTTACCTCCGTAAAGCAACGGTTTCCCTAAACTTTCTTCGATTTCTTTCTTGTTTAGAAGGTCTATCCTGTCTTCTCGGCTACTTTGCTTCTTCATCTCATTATCGAGAAGAGATCCAAGGAATTCGTGGCCGTTTTCGGATTCTTGACTGAGTGTCTTGAGAAGATTGTATTGAGTAATTGAAGATTTCACGAAACCGTAGCTTGCCGAGTGAACATTTGGCAGAATTTGGAAGAGACAATCTCTATAGTTTTTAATATTCAAATTCTCCTGGCCACCCGCCCAGAGGCAATTTGAGTAATAACCGTTTGCTGTGACGACATATCCTTGTCTTGAAGTTCCTTGAAAAAGTTTCAGATAAATATAGTCTCCGTAATAGACTGGGTTCTCTGTCAAATTCATCGTCAATAATTTTTAACAGATTTTCAGATTATAAAAAAACACTGATCTTATCCAATTTAATTGAGACAGCTAAACACACAACGCCAAAAATATAAACTTATGATTCAAACGTTTTTTTTTTTGATTTTCAGAAGCTCTTTTTCCTTTCGGTCTGCTGGCATTATTCATGCGCAGCGAGTGGAACCTTGTCAGATTTGAAGAATTTGCTTACTACATGCAAAATGAAATTTTGCATGTCTTATTTCAATGTACAACCCTCCATTGAGATCCCATGCTCTCTGAGGAATTTGATTTGGAGAATCTGCTTTAAAGAGTAGTGCTAATTGAAACCGGTTTTTAGAATAACAAAGGTGAAAACACCTCTTGTTCTCGGGATGAGACAATCATTACAAAAACCATTTGAATTGAACCACAAAGGAGCCAAAATTTAGACTCAAATGAGAGCAAATATCATCAATTTATAGTTCTACAGAAAAAAATTCAAAAGGGGACAGAGGCATTCTTGCCTTAAAAGGCAACAGCAACCTTAGGTTTATTGACACTCTAATTGTGGACTTTTAGAAATTTAATTAAAACACTATGCAAGAACTATCTAAAATATAAGTTTAGCTTTTTTTCTCTGTTTGGTTATTTTTCGTTCTGCAAGACTGCTCGTCGGTAGTTCTGCTATTTTGTCCCTGTTTCTGTTTGTGGATTTCAAAGTGTCTGCTCTATGCCAAAAGTTTAAAAAAGTTAGGCGTTGATGATAACTTTCTAAGCAATGATGTGCGATTGGTTGTCTTCCAACTCTCTTTCAATCAATACGATTGCTCAAATGAGCAAAGTGAATGGAGTCAAATCATAAAATTGCTAAAGGGCACCTCTAGATGACCCAATCTTTAAATTGAAGAGATAAGATACTCACAATAAAAAAATATGGCTCAAAAGTCAAATAGGAGCCACCTTTTGATTGGAAAAGGGTGAGATTGAAGTTTGTAGGGATTTCTGGCTCTTTTTTTTTGGGTCCATTCAACTTAGAGCAAAAAAAAAATTTTTGTCTGCTCGATATGTAACGATTTTTCACTTTGTTTCATAGAATACAAAAAATCTTTTTGAGTCTGCTGATTCTAGCAATGAGAAATATTGGACTCTTAAAGAGAGAAATTGTTCTCATTTGCATAGTTTCTGCTTCGAAAGCCTCATTTTTCCGTAACACATTTGATTTGGAGAATTGATAAGGAATTTGATACCACAAAAAGCCATTCTTGAAACTTTCCAGTTCAATTTATGATGAGATATTGACTTACTGTTGTGACGGTTAATTTCTGAGTGTATTGGATGCTTTTTTTTTTTTGATTAATGGACACCATTTGTTGAAAATTTCTCCCATATGTTCTGTCCTTCTCGAACTAACTTTTAATTGATTATGAAGAGAGAGGTAAACACAACTCCTCTATGAGCTCTCTGATGTATTACTAAGGTAAGATGCCTATTAACAAAGCTCCTGAGCTGTGAATAAAAATAGAAATTTATGTAGTTTTCTCCACATGATGGTAATTTATTGCATTTAGTGACACATTAACAGTCCTACTAAAACCCCTACCTCAGTTCTCTTACAAAATACTTCAAAAATCTCAAATAGATTTACTCACAGAGAGAAAAAGTGTATTACAACGCAACAGAAAAATAGATATAAACTCATTTAATCTAATTCTCAACTTTTGGAGGCTCCCATCTCACCGACATTTCCAACTGTGGCCAGACTTTCACTATTGAGACGAAGTTAAAATTGTAAATAGCATCATATCGTCTTATCAATTCGCAGGCGGATTTAAGATAGCCAGTCATAATTTTATAGCATATTCTCACCATCGTGTTGTGAACTCGGGACTTCTCAAATTTTTCAATGTCGATATCTCGGACGAAATTTAAAAAGAGAGTGATAAAAGTTCTCGTATCGAAACCTTCCAACGATTCTTGACCTTCCAAGTAAGAATTAAAAATTTTCCAACTCAATTTATCTCTCCATTTTTTCTTTACGTCGATTTTGTGCATGACTTTCAAGTAGGAAATGAATTGATCGCCGAATTTTTTACTGAAATTTTTCAAATGCTGACATTTTATTTTCGATTGAGGCTTAGCCTCTCTCTTTCTCAAGTCTGAGGTTGTGAGAGATTCTTCTAATGATCCAATGACCGACTGAATTGCCAAACTCGGTTGTAAGCTGAGGGACCCTTTGAAGTTGCTGTGGGACAGCTGCAAGTTGATCGTACCGAATCCCGTGTAAAATTGGTGGTACTTTGTTTCTTCTCTTAGTGTCAGTTGAGTTGGTATGGCGTTTGCAAATAACTGTTTAAGGGCAAGGTTTACAGTATATCTAAGGAAATTTTCATCGCAAGTTTGCGTATTGGCAGGGTTAGCAGCAGAATTGAGGGAGAATTCTTCTTTCAAGTTAGTCTCAGTTGCGTTAGATTCTTCAATCTTGAGCTCAGCTGATATGCCTGAGCAACTATTCGTGAATGCCTTTTGAGGCGATTCTAATTTGATTTTTTTCATTTCAGGTCCTGTTTCTTCGAACTTCAATTCAAATTCTTGAAGAAGGGCTGTGTTTTCAAAACTATTTTCAAAAGAGAGTTTTGGGGGTTTATTGTTTGGTTTTTCATGGCAGCTCTCTCGCCTAGGTTTAGCATTGCTAGACAATGTATCAGGGATGCCTTGAGAGGGCAGTGTTGAGGATAACTGGAGGTCTGAGCAAGTGGATTCTTCCTTTAAATTTATCATTTCAGGTCTTTTATTATATATGAAAGTTGTTATTTGTTTTGTATTTTCAAATGAATTACTAGAAAGTGAGCATTTGATGTGCATTCTGATATTTAAGTTCATCATATCTGCCTTGTCAGCCCCGAGTCGACTTTAAAAATTAACTTAACAGTTCTCTAGTGTCCAGCAGAAAAAAATATAAGGGATTACAGATGGACCAATTTGGAGTCAGATGATCTGCGATTCCTTCCCAACTCACAAAAAAGATGCAATTTGAAGTTCGTAATTAATCACTTTCTGGTGGCAGGTTGATGAAGAAACCTTTGCGCAGATTCTCTCTTGATTTTATTCCTAGAGATATTTAAATTGGAATTACTTCACAGATCGTTGAATGATATCAACAAATCTACCATCCAACTGCATAATAACTGAAGTTGAAGCTCATTTCACATCAAGATCAACAGATAAAAGCTTTAATTTCGTGATGAAGATCTAGGCTATGCATGGAGAAGTATGACAAAATATACGAAGAAATGATATCGACTCAGTGCCCATGCTAGAATCTGCAATGAGAATCCCACAACAGGTGGCTTAGTTCCCATACTTAGGCACTCGGGGAGGAAGTGGGATTTTGAGTGCAGCGTTCCATTCTTTCAAGGCATATATTATCGTTTCCTAGAAGGCTTAATTCATATCAAAACTTTCAAAGCACAGTGAGTTAAAGAAGAAAAATACCATATGGCTACATTGTTCTGTGAGCCTAGTAAGTTTAGTATGTTGCTCCATTTGATGAATTTGGTATATTTTCTGTGCAATGAGCAGTATATTAATTTTTATCTTGTAAATACAGCAATCTTCCAATTAATATTATGAACGTGATGAATGGCAGTAGAGCGAATATTTACGACGACACTCATTCTCTATGGAGTTCCGATGCAAAGAGCGAAAAATTTCAAAACTATATCTCTAATCATCAAGTTGAGAATGTCTCGCCTAAACTTGGAAAGCCTGGTGCGCCGATGAAATTAGTAGAGAGCCAAACCATAGGGCACGAAATCATTTCTCTGCCTCCAAAGATGAGCAAGAAGTACTTGCTCAAGGGTGAGGTTTTCACTGTTTCTCACTACAAAGAATTCAGGGCCCAAAGTAAAGAAGATGGCTCGGAAGTGCTTATTCGAGTCTTAGAATTAAACTCAAAGCCATCCCAACAAGAAATAGACATTGCTGTTACAGGGTTTATCAAGGAATTACTGCGTCTCTGCATTATCCAACGTGAAGAAATTTTCATCCAGGATTTCGAGCAAGGAGAAGGTGTCATGGCCTATGTCAAGCGACCAGGAGTACCTTTGAGGAAATTAATGGATAAAAAGAAGGATGTGGACTTTGAAGTGCTCATCAAGCATGTTTTGGCTGATTTGGATTTCATGAAGAACGAAATACTCATAGGAGACATCCCTATCGGTTTTGAGAATATCTATAGAACCGAAACAAACCACAAATTTTTTGTAGATCATTGGAGTTTTGTTCAGCAGGAGCCGGATAATTCAGATTTTCAAGAGCAAATATATGCACTAGGACTGATTGCTCTCGAATTTGAAGGCATAGATAAACAATACCTTAAAATTCTGACGGAAACTAGTGATATTAAAGCACACAATGGAGTTTTCAAAGAATTTGTTGAAGATTCGAGCTTTCCTGAAAATGTGAAGGCCACTCTGCTGCAGATGTTGGACAAAGACTCTGTCTCTCGATCTAAATGTTCGGACTTGATTGGAGAAAGAACGTCCAAAAAACAAGGACAATCCGGTTTTTCTGAGTTGAAAAACATGGAATCTCTTTATTTACCGAAATAAATTATTTTCTTTCCGAGTAAGTTTGTAATGCTGATTAATGGTATGTAAATTTCCATATTCAATTTGAGAAATCCCTTTCCCGAACATGTATTTTTCAAAGCATACTTGAAAGAAATTGGAAACTGACTAAACAATTTTCATGATGTCAGTTACTCCACAGATGAAAACAAAGGAAAGGCTTTCAGAAAAGGAAACCACCATCTCTTATCGAAATATGAACACACTGCTAGATATTATCTTGGGAATAGATATTTGAGTCCTGGCAGATTTTCATCAGCGTATCTGAGATATTCAGTCCAGAAAGGCTTTTCTCGAGACTATTTATCGAGTTGAGCATCTCGAGCTTAAGAATGCAACCTCCTTTCCGTGAACTAAAAACACCAACGGTTTTTCTCTTTCCATTTTGTTCGAGGACAGCATTGTATTTTGCTGGATAAAAATGCGTCGTCGCTTCTTTAATGATTTCGTTTTCTTTGTCGAACTCAAGCATATAGACCGGATTCTTATAGAGAGTATACAAACAAGATACTTCGAAGTACAATGCTTTTTGATCAACATGTACTTTTGGGTGCCGAGAGAACTTCAAAATCTTCAAATATTTGTGATACTCATCAACGTTCTGCCACCCAACCAAACTCTTAAATTCTTCATCTATTGGGATCTCGACGAGATACCATCTCGTCGTCTTGTTGGCTGTTATCTCGCGGACTCCAATTATTTTAGAAAAGATATTGGATACGTGCAGGACCTGAAAGCTAAAGGGCAGGAAGACTGTCTTCATAATATTTAGGGAGTCAAGATCTATGATTTTGAGGAAAGCCTGCGATACATTGAAATTGTATTTGTTTTGAACGAAGAAGAATACATACCCTTTGCCTTTCACGTCCTTAGCATATACCTGATAGTTTTCGGTGCAATTAGGGATTCGCTTCGTACGTAATTGACATGTTTTCAAGTTGTCTAGGCTTGAAACAAAAATAATATTGATACAGGAATTCCTTTTTAAAGAACCACAAGTTACAACTGTGGAGCCATATTTGACCATACTTACCGTCCCTTCTTTTCTATTGCTTTGCTCATTTGCATAGGTGAGAGTTTTTAAAATTTTGAGAGAGAGCACGGAAAATATATAAATCCCTTTGTTATGATAGATCACGAGAGATTTGTTATGATCCTCTGGCAGATATATTGCTTGCTTAAAGTTATAAATTCCGACGAGAGGCCGCTTCGATAATAACCGCAAAGTCTTTGAGTGTAGGATAAACAAATAAATGCAATCGTGTTCGAGTATCAGGATAATAAACTTTTGCTGTTTGTCATAGTAGATAAAGCGGAGGAGCCATCCACGACGTCGATTAGATGAGGAGTCAGCCAATCGAGGAACACTCAGATCCACTGTTTGTAAAATACGATTAGTTAGAGTTGAGTCTGCTTGTTTTGGTGTAGTAGCAACAGGCTGGTTGATTGTTGTAGGCTGTTGAGACTTACAAAAGATCCTTTTAGTTATATGAGACAGGTATTCCATGGACAGAAGTGCTCTTTAAATACAATTGCGTTTCTTCATGGATTTATTGATAAATCATGAGTTATATTATTATGAATTAGAAGATAAGCATTCAGCTGGGATCTTAGACATGCTCCATCGGATCTGAGCTGAATTTGATGGAACTTTTTAGCTCATTTAGGAATCGAATATCCCTCTAGTAGCAAGTCTCAAAGCATCACCTGTTTCCCGTAATATAGTTTGTGCTCTCATTGACACGGATTTCGTTTAGAAAAACTAGAAATTTGTTTTTAAGGCAAGCAGTCCAATATTCCCAACAGCTGGCCAAGGGTTGCCCAAGCGGAAGCAATCCAGCTGGGTTAGCCTTACAACATTAAAACTTTTCACACTTTAATGATTTCAACCAGTCTCTCTTGTCCAATCGTACCTGAAATAGATGCAATTTTGTTCCTTTTTCCAAAACTGAAATTCAAGACTTGTCAGATGTTTTCACTGCGATTATGTCATGATCATCTGAAACTGATAAGAATAATTGACCGACATATTGTAGCAATTCACATATATGTGGTATCGCTTCTAATTACTAGTTGACTCAAACTGAAAAGTCGTTCTTTTACTGCAGTATAAGTATTTTACTTCGATACAAAATTTAACGTGAGAAGGGAGGACTGTGAAATAGTATTTGTTGAGAGTCCTTTATTGCTACTATTTTCATGATATATAGTACCGTTCCTAAATACTTAGTATGACAGTCTAGTACTCAAAGCTCGTTTCAAATTTCAATTTTTGTTAACTATTCAATATGTGATATGAAGAGAAAAAAATACTCTGATGTTCTAATACTATTTGGAGTAAATCAAGCAGATTAGTATAATTAAAACCATTTTCACTCACAAATTTGTAATGAAAAAAGGAAATAAATCTAATAATTCATTTTGATTTTCATAAATTGAAAATTAGAATTGAAGTTGAGAGTTTCAGTCATCTCATATGCTCCCGAGGCCAAAAAAAATCGCAAAAAAATTTAACTATTCCTTCCGATTCGAATTTGCCTCGTTCAGAGTGATTCTGACTTATTCATTTTTTGATTCAGAACCAAATCTTGCGCGATAGCAGAGATTTGAGGATTTCATCATCTCATACAGAAGATTCTGTTGAGCGAGCAGTCCTATCTTAACTTCTGCATCAATAGATGAACCCATTTCCTGCTTTTCGAGTCTAAATCGCAACGAAAAGATAAGAGATGACTAAACATAAGGTGATTAAGGAAATTTTTATTCAAAATATTTTGGGTTACAGTACAAGGTATTTGGATGTTTTATCATTGTCCAAAAAAGCAGGTATTTGTGTCATTTGTGCTATAATGAGAATATGTGTTGCAGGTAGTTTTGGTATTTTAATGAAACTTTTCATCTGTGATAAATAACGGGAGAATAACTTATTTTTAGCGATACTCTTAACTTTTGGAATTCAAAGAATTTTTTCACAGCTTAGGCTTATTACGAACAAGTATACCCCTAATTAAACATGTTGCAAAACTAAAATAAGTTAGACAGCAATTCATCGCATTTAAAATCTCAAGCAATACAATTAGAAGCTAAATTGATTGTTTGGGACAGATTCAATAAGAAATATTAAGATTTATCTGAGAATATTTGAATTAATTGAATTTTTGCGATCTTGTTCTTTATGGAAATTGATGGTCACCTAAGAATTAATGTTTACCGAATCTAATCAATACATAAATGGCCCAAATAATGAAGTCCTGCGGGCAAAATACTGAAAGCTGTTCGAGTAAAGCACAGAAACAGCCAACAATTATCGCAATCGCTTGATTTGTCTTTAATAACTTTAACAGAGCCTTAGAATTTGATCTTGATACGGTTTACGCTTTAGTTTACTATTGATAATGTTTATAAATTCCCCCGCATCAAATTCAAGATGACGACATTACAGATTCTATTCATTGTCTCCTTCACTAATAATTTAATAAAGTTTGTATTTGCTAATTTCAATGGTTTTCTATCGAGTTAAAGTTTTTCTTTTTGAGAAATCACTTTTTTTTTATTTTTAATATTGAATATTCCATACTCAAATTCTTGACTCTTCGAACGTTCACAAATCATCTTTCACATTTCCAATTACGCCTTATTTCTATGTCCCATTTTTTTCTTATCGTAGTTAATTTTCCAACAAGCAATAATTCTGAGAGATTACCTTTTCGGATAATTTAACATTTTTCATATCCAGCTTTCATCCACTTCTACTTATCTATCCGAATTCTAGCTTAGAAATGAAAATTTAGTTATTGTTTATTCCATCCACACTATAAATAATTACACCTGAATTTTTGTAATATCAGCGTATGTGTGTAGAACTCACATCCGATGCATAATGAGAGCCTTTGTTGATTAAAATGGAAAGTAATCTAAGTCTGAAAGCTTGATTTTTTCCCCTGATTATTCAGTCATCTCATTG
>ENA-UOTX01001227-UOTX01001227.1-compost-metagenome-genome-assembly--contig:-NODE-1227-length-20687-cov-8.122902_pt1 | contig 20687 bp, 20 predicted proteins | sample MGYA00238143_ERZ746982 | MGnify/ENA primary metagenome ERZ746982 (study PRJEB28758, sample SAMN06268862) | compost metagenome | isolation source: single cell | place: USA: California, Emeryville, Joint... | reverse complement strand
CCATTAGCTATGATGTGTGGAAATTTGTTGAGAATCACTACAAAAGTAATTTTCAGATTGAGAGATTGATATTGTTCGAGTTGACCTAAGGAAGAAAGGTGTCAGTGACGAATTCAAATTCATAGACTTCTTCATATCAGAGAGTGAGCTTTTCCAACCAACAGATTAGAAGAACACACACACTCTCCACTATTAGGTTAGTAACGACTTCGTTAAAACTAACAAATGGATTAAAATAAATTATTCTCATGGATTTTACAACAGAGAATCTATTGCAATCCATTGTTAGTAAAGACTAGATGAAAAATTATATTTTTAATTTTTTTAAATAAGGCTGCACTTTACATGTAGTACTTATAGATCACTATAGTCTCCCTGTATAATATAAAGGTAAATCTAATTATGTAACATAATAAATTGTTCAATCCTCTTAGTCAAATCATCATAATAATTATCATTAGCATGAAACAAATCATTTCTCATCAAAATCGACTTTCTTCCGTTAGCGCCCTTCATTTCATTCCTTACCCTGCAAATTATATCTGCAAACGGTGTGCTGATTGATTTGAGGTATGACTATCTTATGCTTCTTCAAATGAGCCTATGAAAGCATATGACTTTGAGAGAAGGGACTTTGGCAAGTTTTCTTTTTTTGTCTTTCCCGCAATAATTTGCTGCCCTATCCCACCATGTTCATCACATCTTTGCTCCTATCTTGTGGTTGCCTCTATCTATAGCCTTTTCGCTCTATCTTTTAGTTGGTAGCTAGATAATTTACTGACCAACAGAGTTGAAATTGTTTTGCCTAACCTGAATATTTGTTTGGAGGAATTATTAAAGGCTCTATAAAGAACATCCATCCTTCTGCAGCCAGCAGTTATAACTGGGGTAATTTTGGCAAGGGCTTGAACTTAAGAATTTTTTTGGTTGATATATTCTAGATGACTTTTTTGTCAAATTTTCATCGAACACTAGACCAAGATACTGATAATGGTCAACAACAGGGATTTCTTCGATATTTGTTGCTTGCAACATCAGTTTCTTGATTCTTCTATATTCCTGAACTTCACAACTACCGATTTCTTGCTGTTTAATAGTAATCACATTCTCTTTCAAGCTGCAGTGTGTTGTTTATCGTTGCTTTCAGATGTTCTTTTGAGTCGCATATTATTAATAGACGAGACATCCTTACAAGATAATAATAGATATGGAAAGCTAAACACGAAATTGTCTTTCTACCAAAACAGAGAAAAATGATATACACGAATTATCTCCAGATTGAATTAGAAAAAATCACAAATATTTCCAAAACGACTGCAAAGCACTAATAGCTTTCAAAATTCGCAACTCCAACAAAGAGAAAAAAGAGACTAACTCAAAATTGCAATTTTCTCAAAATTTAAGGTTAAGTGGAATTTGATTTTGCTTCTATTCGGAATTCGATTGGTTCCCGATTAATAATAATTAAAGTGTCTCTAATATACGTGGTTTTGAGAAAAAAGAGCGTCACCAACCACTTCTTGCTAAGCATTAGCTCCTCTTCCATTTTGATTCAAAGACAAAGAAAAAAGATAAGATAGGTATATAGAGTAATTATTTTTAAATTTTTTGGAGGCAAATCTTTTTAATCTGAACCTCTTCAGTACACACGCTGACAAAATCATAAGATTTTTTGTTCTGAAAATCAGTTCACATCAATTTCTAACTATGCATTGGACATCATCTCGACAATGCGAAACCAAAGACACCCAGATTTTCATTGTGAAATCCATTTTGCAAGTATGAAGATGCTTTAGTTATAAGAACAGTAGAATCTGTTTGTTGTTATGAAGCGCAAATTTTATTTGAATTCAAGCTGCTTCTATAATTAATAAAAGAATAATCGATTAAAAAGAAATGGATTCGCTGAACGAAAGTCAAATGTCAATTGAGCAAGATGGGAGAGAAGAGGTCAACCACAGCATCACCTCCGATCCCGACTCAAGTATTCTCTCTAAATTTCCCCATTCTAAACACATTTTAGACCCATTCGCTTCAGGAGCAGATCATCATGATGGTGAGAGAAATTCTAATCATCAAACAGACTCAAACAAACCTAAAAAGACAAAGAAATTAAGGAAGAAATCAACAAAGAGAGAAAATGAAGGAGAATTACATCGGCATTCCAAAAAAATTAGAAAGACCAAAGCAATCCGACCAACGCCAGGTGCACACAAAAAATCTTCGAATGAAGAGATCTCTAAGCAGTAATTACATGTACCTTTGTCCTCCAAAAGCAAAATATTTCAGATTAGATGAGATAGGACCATCGATTTCAGAGACAATGAGTGCTACGAAACCAGCGACTTTTCATATGAACCAGAAAACTCCTTCAGACTCAAATCCTTCAGCTTATCCGACAGGTGGTATGGCTCATACAGCGAAAAGTACTATCCAGCAACACTTTCAGAATATTTTATAGTCAAATTGTAGATCCCCAAGCATTCTATAAAACAAAAATGTGCGCACATTTGAATCAAGTAAACATGATTTTGCTTACAATGCTAATGAGGTTAAGGGCGGATGCTCTAAAGGAGATAAATGCACATTTGCTCATTCACTGGAGGAGCTAAGACATGCACCTGATCTGAAAAAGACTAAACTCTGCCAGCTTTATGAAAGCGGTAACGATTACGATCTTGCGGACTTGACTGATATTTATTTTTCGCATTAAAGGAAAGTGCCAAGCGGGAGAACATTGTCAGTTTGCACACGGCGAAGCAGAACTTAAATCTACCCCAGATTTTTATAAAACAGCGCTTTGTCAGTTGTATGCTAAAGGAAACTGCGTTCATGGTGCAAAATGTCGCTTTGCTCACGGCGAAAAAGAGCTCCGTCCTCTGTAAACAACATCAAATCTTCTGCTCATGCTAAAATTTGACCTTTCAGCCCTCAAAAAAGAGATTTCTGGGGCCAAAACAAAGGATATCCGCCGATGGGTCCTGGCGGACCTCACGATTACTATGGTGGGTATGGTTGGGGTAAGCGCACTCTATTCACACATGTAATTTAACTGTCAATATTGCTAGGCGCATACCCTCCAGGGCCGAGAATGGGAATGCCGGGATATGATCCAATGGCCATGATGCCACCAATGGACTACGGCTACATGCCTGGATATTATCCTCCTCCGCAATATGGCGCACCTCCTTACTACAATCCTAGCATGCCACCATCTTACCCAGCAGGTACAACACCTTATCCAACAGGCATGATGCCTTACCCTACTTATCCCCCGAATTGAATGCCCATGGGAGGTCCATATCAGCAAAATAACTTCGGCAGTGAATATTGATAAGCATTGTGAGAATTAGGAGGATTGTAGAGTTGCTTTATCCTCACGCCACTCTTATATTTATTTATTTGTTTAGTCTTGAAGATGGATTTAACTATTACTTTCAAATATTTTAAATTTTTCAATTTTTCCAGAATATAGTAGACAGCTAATTTAATAAGGAACTGAAATCAGAGCTCATAGTCTCCAATCTAAAACAAGGGTATGTGAATGTATCAATATCTGAAACAAAGCTCTTTAGTAATTCGCATATATAGCTGCTTTTGGCAATCCATGGGAAAAAATTCGATCTCACAACAATTTTCTTTAAATAAATTCCGAATAAAATGTTAAAACAAGGTGTCAAATTCTTTATTCGAACTCAGGCAAATCCTCGAAGCCTCGTTTCCTCTAGTCGAAGGGGCTTCTCTCACTTTGTCCGACTGAATGAACATAACGTTAGCCCCAACGATATGATTCTCAAATCTAACTGGTTTGATAGGAATTCAGGAAAAAAATGCTGGTTGAAATTTATGAGGCAAACCAATTGATCCAAAAGAAGAGTATACATCTTCATAACATCGTCATAACGACTCATTCTATGTTCCTAGCAACGCCTTTTTATGAGAGATTCTGGGAATACTGCAAGAACAACCGACAGAGAATCATATTTTTCATCACAGTTTGCGCGCTGCTAAACTTCATGTATGGCTATCGAAGTATCAATTACTACTCATGAAGCCGTTCTAATCAATTTGAAAGAGTTTGCAAAGTACTGGAGAATGAAAACACCATTGGTGATGCAACTAAAGAAATGGATGTTTGGAGAGGCGGATGTAATTCCTCTGTCGCACAGAGAAACATTTACGGGAAAAGTCTGATACTTGTCTTGAGGCTCAATTTTTTTATTATTTTACCATCAAAAGGTCAGTCTGAGTCCTGAAACGATAACCCAGCTTGAGGAATTGTATTTGAATCTGGATAAGCAGTTATCGTTGGGGGTAACGAGGAATTTAATGGTCGATTTGTGCCAGAAGATTGGCGCGCTGAAGACCGCAGAAGAAGTCGAGGAGTTTTACAATCAATCGCAGTTCCTTAGCAGTGTAATATTTCAGCAGCAGAAGTTGAAATTGACATCATTTTCAGGAAAATCAAGAGATATCAGGTGTAACACTGGCTCAATTCTTGAGATTGGCAGAGAAAATTATAAAAAATTCAAAGAATGGAATAAGCGAAGAAGAGTTCGTCCAGGAGCTAAGCGAAAATGCACAAGATGCTATAAAATATGTAAATATTCTTTAGTTGAGTCCTTGGAGAGTCCTCAATAATTTACGATGACTAGACGAAATCGTGGGAAGACAAAATCCTTGCGAAGAAAAGAGATCATGCAAATTCCTTGTGGGACCCTCGTGGTGAAAAGCGCAAACTCATTTCACATCTTGCAGTAAATGACCCAGAAAGAAGTCTTGATGATATAGACAGCCATCTTAGATCTCAAGGCTTTTATGGTAACTCCTTTCATCAAATTGCAAAAATTCTAACGAATAAATGAAAAAGGCTTGACCATAAAAGAAAAAATCGAAATTCTGAAAATGAGAATGAAATACTACACGAATTTAAAAGCTAGCCACATTAATTCCCAGTCTCTGTAAATTTGCTGGCTTCCTTTATCTTGTACTTACTCTATTCCATTCCAGGAATTTGCAGACTCTGTCTACAACCCTTGACCCAAGGATTCAACAATATGAGGCTGAAATTCTCTCAATGGTGAAGCAGCTCGAACAATATGAGAACGATCTCAAGATTCTCTACACAGACAAGTACATTCAAATGCCAAAATTACGAGTTTAGAGAATTGTCTTCACAAAAATTTACTTCGTTTTTGCTGTTGGCTGTCTAGGAAGTCGAATAAACAGTAGAGTTGAATAATTTTTGTCGTATATATGACACCTACCCTTCTATAATGAAAATATAGACGTCCTTTTTATTCTGAGTGAACTCGTGTGCTGAGAGCATTTTTCAGAAACGCTTGTTCTTATTCCATTATTTCAAAAGAAAAACAATGAAAAGTCTGCTCGATTGCTCATCCTACAATCAAAAACACATCTGTGTGATATTTCGACGAGAAGTTTCATTGGGCCAAATACTTTCACTTACGAATGAATTTTTTTTTTGCAATAGAAATTTAACAACTGCGCACATAAGAACATTGAACAAGTAAAAGGCCGTCTTATTATAAAGGTAATCGTAATAGTAGTGCATGCTGCGGAATTGGTCCCTTCTCGACTTATTAATCAAACCTTTTGGACCCCAATCGTACAACATCTCGTCAATTTCTCTGGATGAAAAATTTAGATTTTTGACACCACAACAGTCTAGAAAACATCCAAGGGTAGTACTCAAAAGCAGCAATCACAATCAATTGGGCATTTGTCAGTATCTCCACCTAATCAGGGGGATTTATTTATATGAATTGGATATGATAGTGCTTGTACCTTTTCCAACATTATATTTCTTCTGAAAATCTTCAACACTGTAGATTGGAAGCCCATCATCAGTATATTTCGTTCGTCCTCCTTCTTCAGCACGTCTATTTGGGGCTTTCACTAGTATTCCTTAAAATAACTGCGAAACAGAGGATGTACTCTTTTTAGGGAGCTTGACAGATGATTTTGACTTAGCTTTTTCGGTTGAATCTACATTTCCCTTTCCAGTTTGCTCTTCAGTTTTTTTCTTCTTGTTTTTTTGGAATATCTCATCGATCTGGGCCTTAGCAGCGGTACCAGTTGCTTCGGTTTGCCTAATTCGGTTAATTTTACAACTACTGAGGGATATACTTTTTTATCTTCTTGCTCTTTTTGGCGATTTCAGACATTTCGAGTAGAATTTGCTTCTTTTTTATCAGATTTATTGAAAGTTAAATTTTGTCATGTTCTAAAATAGGAATCATTAGCAGGCGATGCGAAGTGTGAGCATTATATTTAGAAAGAGTTGTCAATCATATAATGAGACAAGCTGAGAAGCTCAATAAGAAAATGATTAGATTCTTTGATAACTAAAGTTCAGAAGTTTCAATAATGATTTTATTCATTTCAATTTCCTTTACATAAAAAAATTAGAAAATTCCAGAATGATACTGGAAGTTGGTCCTCATTCTCCTTTGAATGATTTGTGTTAAACGAATCGAATTGTTTAACACATTATCGAGGGGCTATCAGAAAAAGTAATGCCCTTTAAAAAATTCACAGTGATGTCCTCTCACTCATTAGGAATCTTGAATATCCCATTCCTTAATTTTTTTCACATTAACTGAACCTTATCATTCATAGCCAATATTTGATAGTTTCATCTCTAGCCGTTTAACATTAGGAATCTTTAATTTTCTAAAATTTAAAAGCCTTGAAAGAAAAATAACTTAACTGTAAGACATTTTCTTGTCCTACATCCCTTCTATAATCTATCTCTAAGAAACTATAGTTACTGCAGGGTTTAAATCAGCATATATACATATCTATCATTTAAAAACAATAATAGAAGCCACACTCTCGTTTCGAAACAGCTTCAGTTGATTTCCCACCGGTTGAACAATTCGGACTAATAAAATAAATTTGAAAGTTGAAGATTTCAAATCAAACCTTCTCTAACCATCATGAACAAGCCCAAAGGTACTCAACCTTCACATCACATACACACCTCTCATCTCTTCTTGCTTACAGATATGTCTGATCCTCGGAACACATCCTTCACTGATTTTCCATACAATAACACACCAATGAATCTGAGCACACCAACCCCACAATACAATTTTCCTTCAATGTTTCCCTCGCCATATTTTCCAGTCAATTCGAGCTTGCAATTTCCTCCAATGAACATTCCGGGGATCCCAAACCAACGTATCTGCAACGATAATTTAACCATTTTTCTTACTCTTCAATAGAAAATTTCTCCTCCCAGCCTCTGCAGCAGCCAGATGGACGCCCAGAGATGCCAAAAGTCAACCAAAGCGCGCCACTTGATATCGAAGCTATGCAAAATATGATGCGGATGCTTAACCAGAAAATGAGCAGTCAATATCAACCACAGCAAACGAATCCGTTCCAATCTCCAACTAATCAATTTCAATCACCAACCAATCAATTCCAGTCTCCTATGTCTCAAATGCAGTCTCCTTCTAACCCAACAGATTTCATGAATTTTGCAAATTCGATGATGATGGCCCAACAAATGATGTCTCAGATGAGCGGTAGTCAACCAAGTAAATAAATTGCCTATCATATTCAGGAGGTTTTATTGCTAATTTACATAATATTAGAGTTTGAGCTTCCTACTCCAAGTCTTGCCTCTAACGTTGGTGAACTATTCAATAAGAATGTGAGCAATCTGCAGAATTTCTATTCAATGCTCGCGAACACAAATCCAAACCTGGCTGATCAGAGAATGAAAGGATTACAGATTCCTGACCCTCGCAATGTGAGCAAATCTCCTGATTTTCAGAGAAAGCAAGAAACTTTCGGAGATGCAAACGATTTATTAAACAAGTCTTCGAAGTTTGACGTAAAATTTGGGGATAAGTTTGGCAGCAAATTTCCAGATCAGGACCAATTCTTCCCACCAAAGAAGACGAATCAGCAGCTTAATGATTTTGAAGGGCTTAATTATAGGAGATCTGGAAGTCCAGAGGGTGGTGCGGATAGAAATGGGAGAAGAACGAAGCAGTACGCTGACGTTGAAATTGAAGAAGAATATCCAGAGGATTCTCCGCGAGGAACGTACAATTCGCAAGGCTCTCAAGCGCTGAGAAAAGACAATAGGTCTTTTGAGGATCAAAATGCGAGGAAAAAGGGAGTTGGTAGCAGCCTGGACTACATAGAGGCTGATGAAAGGCCTATTAAAAGTTCAGGTGCTTATAATTTCGATGATCCCTATGGAAGTCAAGGAGCTTTGAACGAAAGAAATCGCGAAGAGCCTCCGAGACCGAAGAACCCGTTTGATGATGTCCCTGTTGGTGGAAAAGGGAAGAAATTTGAAGAGATACTTGAAGAGCAGCTGCGCAAAAATCCTGGCGAAAGTCGTCCCAAATCATCGAAGCCAAAGACCGACAGCTCGGAACCCAAAAATTTCCTGAAAAAGAAATCGCGACCATTTTTATCAAGCGCTGCAAATCGAACTCATAAACCGGCAGATGAAGGCGGCAAAGGGAGTGAAACGCATGACGTTGTGAGTCCGAATAATGCTAATCCCCAAACAATGCCATTTCCATCAAAGAATACTCGAAATGAGGGAAAACCAACTGAAAAGGGTCATGCACAGCCTCAAACTAAATATTCCGAACCAACTGAAAATGACGACTACTCTAAGCCTTCCGATGGGAAAGGCCAATCAAAGCCTCCAAGGAGATTTTTAGCTAAAGGAGGCGGAACGGGCGGTGGCAAAGGTATGAATAGTTCGCAGGAGTCTTTCTCAAAGGCGGGGCAAAGAGCTGAATCGGAAGAGAATACTCGTAGTAACTTCTATGACGACCGCGACAGATACCAACCGACTCTTGAAAAAAGCCAAAGCCAAGAAAGAATCGGGAAAGCGTCGAAAAATCGAGAGAACTCCAGATTCGTTAAGGATGATAGTCCAACGACTGACAGGGGCAGAGCAGGCATTGATGACGCTAATGATTCTATAATTAAAGAAAAGATTGAGACACTAAATTCGGAAATAGCGAAATTTAAGCTTGAGAACGAGCGCGTTAAGAAGATAAGACAGCGACATGAAGACATGCTACGAAATCTGAATAGAGATATCGAAGAGTTTGAGATGAGAAAATTACAATTTGAGAGAGAAGTTGAGCAGTCGAGGGAAGATAACTCCAGTAAGTCGAAGAAAGAGCGAAAAACCTTTGATAAGAAACGAGAAAACGAAGAGAATGATTTTCTCAGGCAGCAGTTGACTGATGCTCAAGCAGACTTTAGTGCCAAAGAGCAGCAATACAAAGCGATAATTGACAGGCTGAAGAAACAGGTCGAAGACCTTACATTCCAAAATAACGAGCTCCTGCAAGAGTTAAAAGCTCGTGGGCCTGGAACGAACCAACCTGATTCGAAGTATACAGCAGCAATGTCAAAACCATTGGGTAGAGACAACGCGATGGAACATATAGTAGAGGAAGAAGAAGAAAATCAAGAAGATGAAGATGATTATCAGAAGAGGAAATTTAGACAGGCTGGAGGAAAGAGTCCAGCTGGGCAAAAGAATGCGGTGAAAGCAAGTCCTGGAGGGAATAAGGGTGGTCAGAGTCCTTATCATGACAAAAGTGGCGTGAAGGGCGAAAATGAGGAAATTAAAATGAGACTCTTGAAGCGAAGAATCCAAGAAAACGAGTTCAAATTTGAAGAAAATCCCTTCTATAAACGATATTTAGAGACGAGAAGTAAATTTCGGTAGATCAGCAGATTCTCTAATCAAAGCATGCTAGATTTTACATCGAAACTCGTGAATCAAACATCTTCAAATGATGGGAAAATTCAAAAAGTATATGAAGACGGAAAGAAAGAAGTTATTTTCCAAAATGGAGTCAAGCGCGAGGTATCTTATATTTAAATGTTACTGTTCTTCACGATATCCTTGTAGATCTTTCCAGATGGATACACTATCGTTCATTTTATGAATAAGGACATTAAACAGGTAAATAACCACATTCTTTCACGAACGAATCTTTTCAATTTATTAATTATTTAGACTCTTCCTGACGGAACTGTGATCTACTTCTTCGCCGAAGCTAATACTACTCAAACAACTCTCACAACCGGAACAAATGTAAAGAGCTGTCTTTAAATTGAGATAATGAAATTCCTTGTATAGATATTTAGATTCGCAAACAATCAAGTCGAATTCCACAACACTGACAGCACAAGAGAAATCCAGTAAATATATTGATTGATAGCAGCGTTGTTAAAATAATATGGCAAGCTTCGCTGATGGAACAAAGAAGTTCATAAATAATAATGGCGAAGAGACGACGATTTTTACAGACGGAACAGTCCAAAGAGTTGGAGCTGATAAGATCAAATATATTGAATTCGCAAACGGACAAAAGGTACTTTGAGCAGTTAGATTTTAATATTAATCTTTTGCAATTGCAGGACATCGTATATGTTGATGGAAGCAAAATCAGGACTTACCCTGACGGGCGAGTAAAGAAATACAATGCAAACGGCAAAATTGAAGAGTAGTCAGCATGTATGGATTTTCTAAATATCATTATTCTGTTAATAACTATCGTGATTTTATGCAAAGTGCAACATGGCTGTAGGGAACTGGCACCTTCTCTCCGAAAAGCCATTTTCATGAATTTATTATTATTTTTTATTTTTTTTTTGTTTTGTTTTGTTTGAGGAATAGAAATGACAGTTACTAAATCAAAAAAAAAAAACACTCAGTAATTCAAAATTTTGCAAAGAGACAGTTGATCAAAGCCGAAATGATTCTAGAATATTGCGAGGAACTTTCTATCTGCGATTGGTTCAAGCATTTGAAGAGAAATGATATTCTTCAAAATGACATATACATATGTATTTCATGTATGAAGCATGACCATATGAATCAGTTACAGCTCAATTGATGAAAAGTAAAAACATTAGGTTTGGCATTTCTTTTTTGGAAAGCAATGAAAAAATTTCATTTTTATGAATTTTCGTTGACTGTTTTATATTTTCTCTCCAGCTCTTCAAGTGTAAGAATCGTTTTCTTAGGATCGGTCAAGTCACTGAAGTCAAGGTCCACATCAGTAGTAGCATCTTCTGCATCCTCCTTCTCCTCTTCGACATCTCCATCTTCATTTACTCTTGCCATTTTGTCCGGAAAAGGTTTTTCAGTTTGATAATCTTCTATTTGCTGCAGTTTCCGTTTTTCTTCACGTTGTTTTTCCTCTGTACTGGGAATACAGCTCTCAGAGCAGTACCAATTTCCCTCATCAAACTCTCCAGTTTCCTTCAAAAATATATTCATGCACCCGATTTTCGAACACGAGACCTAGTAGACAATCATTCTATAGGAGAATAGATGATTCAATCTTACACTGTTTAGATTTGTAAAGTTCTCGAAACAATTTTTGCTACAAAACATTCTTTTCTCATCAATTTTAAACCCCTCCTCGTCTTCTGGCTGAGTAAACGTCTTGTAACATTGCCAGCAGCTAATTTTCTTCCCGATATTTGGGGGTTTATCTCTACAAACCAGCGGAAAGATTAAATTTATCACTTTGAAATATTCTTACGCGGAATTCATGCCGGTACCCATATTTGTTTGGGAAGACTGCTTTCCCAGTGTCCCTCCACCGTCATGTCTCTCAATAGTAACTTTTTTTGTAGTAGGTTCTTTTTCGGCTTTGCTTTCAACTACTTGAGGCTTCTGTGTTTTCTAATGCCAAATCAGTCTGACGTTTCATAATGACCTTTCTTACCGTCTTTTGGTTGTCATCATTGACTTCATTGAACCGCACAGTTTTGGTTCTAGACTCTCGAGACTCTGGCTTGTCATTTGATGGAGTTTTAATGATTCCATTTGGTTGAGTAGTGTCAGAAGGATTTTTCCCTTTTCGCCATGCGTGAAGCGCTTCTAAAAACGATTGGTGACTCTCTTGTTCATTGTACTGTCCGTTTAGCAAACTTCCAGGGCCATCATCAGTTCCGACAGCTATCCCTTCACTCTTTTCAAATATTTCCCCCATTCTGGTGGGATCTTCAATTATTTCAAGATCAGTATGTGATTTTATATATGAATTGCTAGGTCTCTCATCGACTTCAGATTGGGCTGAGAGCTTCCTTTCATCAGCTGTTGAATCCAAACCAGCGTTTTCGGCTTCAAATTTTGCACCCATTTTTTCTAAATTTTTTGTAATTTTTAGCTGGTGACCTGGAGGTATCTTCATATTCTCAAGCTTCTTTGGGTTGATTCCTAATTACCAACTCAGAATGAGTATAATCTTATTAGATAAATGAATTACTCATTAACGTTCCGAAATCAACTATTCCGTTTTCTTTGAAAACAGAATAATACTGCGGAAGTCTAATCTCCTCTAAAAATTGGGCCACCTCATCAATTTCTACACATATTCAGATAAGCCCAATTATTCAATCAAATTAGGATAAACAACCTTTTTCATTTTTTATTGTTTGTTTGGGATACGTATCTGTTTTTGATAGTCTTGCTTTTTGCGTTGGAGTATGCTGTCGAGCCTGCCCTGTAGGAGTTGGATTTTTTCCGATTTCTATTTTTCTTGATTTAAAACTGCCTGCTTCTGCTTTTCCCACCGTCCCGAGCAGCATTTTCTTCGGCTCCACTACTAAACATATCAAGGTGGTTTTCAAACAAATAGGATTCTTTGCTCCTTACTGGGATTTGGAGTCGTTTCTGAAAGATTCTCTTTGTTTGTACGTGCACCTGTGGTTTTTACTTTCCCTTCAAGGACATTTTTACTATAATCTACCAATAAGCGATTAGCACAACATGTTGCCTCTGTCAAGAATACTTTTAATCGGGACGTTGTCAGCGGCTGCTCGCCATCGACTTCCACCGGCCGAACTATCGAAAACACGCTGTATAAATGCTGGAATAAGAGCTTATCATACCCTAGCGATTCTCTTTTTGCTTGTTCATTCGCCATAAATTCCTTCAAGTCTTTTAACTTTGCTTCCTGCATGAACGCTTGAAGTGATCTTTTTCGAGAATTTTTTTTACCATTTTTTTAGTTTCTTCTTCAAGGACATGCGAAGGCGGATTGTCGTTTTTCCTATGAGATCTTATCAGTTGTGCATAAAGAGTTCGATTAACTTAGGTGGGTTTGATTTCCCTCTGGTTGGTATATTCACCTTGGCTTTCATGTTGAAATTTAAACAGTACAAAACTGATTCCGAACTAAATTAACTCGAATATTTAAACTATCTCAACCTTACTACCGATAGAATGTCTTCTGATGCCATTTATTATTTAGAATTGACTCAAATTTTTGAAACTGCCCGATACCAGATTTCAGAATCTTTTCCTTTTTCAGTATTTCTACCTGATGCATAGTTACCTAAAAAGACACTTGTATGTCACTAGGAATTGATAATTCTTTTGTTGCTTAACGGATTACATTATTTAGAGTTAAAAGGAACAAAAAGAGCTAATAGTGATATTAATATGGATATTGCTCTCTCGCTTCTCTCGTGGCCTTCTAGTCTTATATATACAAACAATTACAACAAAATAAGCTGCATATATATTTAGACTCAAGGCTATTGGAATTAATAAGGTCGGTATCTTCTAAGTTCTTCGAGCTGTGATTAGAAACGATTAGATTTAACGCATCTCAGAAAGAAAATTTACTTTTTGTTTTCCTCTTTCCTTTTCTTCTCTTACTTTGTTTATGTATTCGATATTTGCACGAATATCTGCTTTTTCTTTCTCCATTTTCTCTTGAAGCTGTTTTCTTTGCGCCTCTTGCTTTTCAACCATTTGCGTGAGAATATCTTTCTGATGGGCTTTATTATGCTACATGAAATTTAATCACGGTTCAGTTTGCATTATTTACCTCATAAATTTCAAGTTTTTTGCGTCTTAATTCAGCTTCGTAGTTGAGAATATCCTGTGTTACTGTCTCTTTTTCAACTTCCTTTTCGACTTTAATGATGCCGGCTTGTTCCTCTGTAAAACGAATGAGAAAACACATAGACTTGAGAAAAACTTTACTTTTCTTCATGATTTCGTTGAAACGACTGTTATAAACTTCATACATAAGTTTAATTCTTGCGTCCTATTATGCCATTGCATTAAGCTATTAGAATTTGTAAGGCAATTCACCTCTTCTTTCTGCCAGACGTCAGTACGTTTCTTCCATTGTCGGTCTTCTTCTTCCTTAATCAGACGCTCCAACTCAGCTTCATAGGTTCTGAGCTCGTTAGAGCGATTTTGGAAGTTTCTCAAAAACTCCTGGTTTTCTTTTTTAATACGATCCTATGCACATTAAATTTAGAATTCTGCAACATTAGGTCATTAATTTACTCTGTATTCTTTTTCAATTTGCTCAAGCATTTTTTCTCTGCGGACGTTATTGTCAATCATTTCCTTATCCTGTCTTTTTTCGTTGTTGATAATTGTGTCTTTGATTGCTCGCTGCTGGATATTGTGGTCAAAGATTTCTTTGTTTAACTGCTTATTGAGCTCTAATTGAGCGAGCTCTTGTGCCTTTTGCTTGACGGCTTCGAGGGCCCATTGATCATTCTATAAGCACATAGAGTTAGCAACAAATTTGCAAAGGATTATGTTTTTACAAGCATTCTCTTCTCTTCCAGGATTTCTTGTGCTTTTTGCTGACGAGTCCGCTCGTTTTCATCCCTCTGCCACCCTAACACCTTGTTTCTATCCTCATTCTTGCGCGCTCGCTCTATCAGCTCTTCCTGCTCCTTGGCCAGCTTTCTATCATGATCTCTTCTCCACAGCTCAGCATAAACCATTTCCTCTGTACAGAATACATAGTAAAACACTTGTAGGGGTGTCAATAGTTACCGTGGTACTCTCTTTCCATGATTTGTTGTTTCTCCATCATCTGAATATCACGAAGATGCTTGGTCTTGATTTCACCGAGCTCTGATTCCATCTTTCTAAGTTCATCTGCGCCGTCACGGAATCTTTTCTCCAGCTTATCTGCGACAAATTGCTGACGAAGTTCTTCTTTCTGACGTTTGAGTTCCGCAACACGAGCCATCATTTTTTGACGTGTTTGTTCGGGGGTCTCCTCCATACCTTTGATTTCAGTTTGGTATTGAGCGTCTTCATTGTTGAGTAAGTCTCGGAGCTTCTCGCGCTTGGCTTCAATGTCTTTGCTGCGTTTCGCTTTCATTTCAGCGAGACGAGCATTGATATAATTTTTCTCGGCGACTTTTTTTCCCTTGTTCTCAAAAGTAGCAAGCTCACGGTACTGAAACTCTTGTCTAAGCTGAGTTTTCAAGCCATTGACTCGATCTTCTTGAGCTCTGCGGTTCTCGATGAACCTTTCAGCTTTGCTTTTTCCAGTAGTTTGAATAAACATCCCTTATATTTAGTAATAATTAACTGTTTCAATATAAACAGCGTATTTAAAATAAATACTATTGGAGGCGCTGTTCTTTGATCAGCGATCGTTTTTGGTGCTTCGAGATTTTATAGCGCTTTTTTTCAAGGCAGAATGCTTGCACTGTTGCTGAAGAAGTAGTATGGGGCAGAATTTCATTTGGTTTGGCACGTTCAAAAGGCAGCCAGTATCGAGAAGGATTGGGTATTTGAATGTTTGAAATTTTCACTGAACTATGAGTTTCGAGAAAAAGTTCAAATTTCTCTTTAATTTTGTTGAAAAGTTGTGAGCATCGTTAGTTACTCAACTATAGAAGCGCGTTCGTTGCGATTTAGAAATAACCTGTTGGAGGTCTTTATGTAATAGCAATGATCATCAATATTTGGTCATAACTACCATTCCGACTGCTGTTGCTATCTGCTAAAATTGAGGGGTGAATATGGAAAACGTCAAAGAATATTTTAAACACAAAATTGACAGGTAGAATGGATATATGCGATCTAACGTATTGTGACAATTGATTTAATGTCTTTCACAACAACTTTCAAGATGCGATCATTCTTCGGTCCCTTACAAGTACATAAACCGTTGTACTTTGTTTATTAAAAGCTTCTGACACAAAAAATTCGAAGACCTTCCTGAGGAACTATTATTTTTTATATTTCCTTCTTTGTAGTATTTGAAGCCATATTTTATAATGGTTGGAGACTTTCCCAAAATAACACGTTTTACGCGACTTGCTCGCAAAAGTTTTTTTTCAAATTAGATAAAGACACGAATGAAAAGTTTAAGAAAAATATCCCAAAAATACGGGCATCTCAACTGCACTCACTCGATGATGCTTTGTAATCCGCTTCCTCTTCAGACTCAACGGTAAAGATTTTCATGAGAAATTTTCATACCAAAGAACTTGAAAATAAGGATTCAAAGATTTATTTTCTCAAAAGTTAAATATAAAAACAAGTTGTGTGGTAACTATGGAGTTCGATATCACCAAACTACGTCGCTTTATGCATATAAAGCTGGATCTGTTCGATGATCACTCCTTCAAAGAAACAGAAGAAGATAAAAAACTACTTGATGATATGGCAGAAACAATAAAATATGCATCAAAAACATGCTTCAAGAGATGCATCAACATGAACAACATTATGTACACTGATCAAGAAGAACAATGTAATAAACAATGTGTTGATGGGATGATGTCATTCATGGAGAGCGTTATCTTGAAATACAAAGTCACCAAACCTGAATAGTAGTGCAGCAGCTGAATTCGATCCTTTGAATAGTCAATCATGGCACTCCACTTGAGAAACTTATATTTCATTTCATTGATGCCTTTATTTGGATGTAATTAACCCAACGCCTATGAGAGAAAGCATTGTAACTCTGTCCGTGTTTGTTTTGTGTTCATTTATTTTGCTGGAATTTTTTGGACTTGAACAGCTAATAGAAAGGTTTTTACAATCAATTTTCATATACTTGCTGAATAATACACAGAAGAGAGAATCCTGAGCAATATTTGTAACAAAATGGAGACAGTTATTTATGATGATTGCTTTCTTTAATCTAAATAAAGCTACGTTTTTATAAACTAAGGAGACGCTGATTGTTCCATTTTTCACTACACAAAGTTGTATTAGCCCGATCAATTTAACTATTTCTCTCAGGCTACTTTGCACTTCCTTTCATTTCATATATCTCATAGTAAGGTTTAATGAGAGCTGTAATATATAAGCATGATTGAAAAGGTAGTTTAGTGCTTTCATGTTTCAACCTGAAATAATAACTGATAGATAGATCCTGAAGATTTGATGCAGAAGAATAGGAAGACTTGAAATATCAGTTCAGAAAGCAGACCGTTTGAAATTGTATTGCAAAGCTGTTCTCAAGAACGAAACACACAAACTATTCAAATATTGACAGAAAAAACAATAAAATTGGGACTGCCTTAAACACCAGACCTAATTCTATTAACGGGAGCAAAATCATAAGTTTAGTTCTTTTCTGGCAAGAGCTTCGGCTTGATATTGCAAAAGTTTAGGATACAAATAATATGGAGCATAAGAGAATCCCAGTATCGTCGCGTAAAATGAACCCTTGAGGTACTTGAGATAATGCTGCCTGCCCTTTCCAAACAAATATGCGAATACAACTACATGCGAAAGCGCCACGCATTTAAGACTATCATTTAGCAACGCTTTAGCCTTGTTCGAATCCTCTGGCTTTGCGGCACTAAATATATTGCTCGAAATGAACCTGTAAGTTGCGAAGATGTCAACAATGTAGCCTAATAGAAAATTAAGCATCAGAAATCTTGGAATTTAGACCTTTCAAGCTTCTCGTTTCTGTTTCAGTATCTGATGCCATGATAATTAACTTTTATTGCAAATCTATCAGTCTGGCTCTCTTATTAATTGTATTAAGGACTTTCTTACAATTCTCTTCTTAATGCAATTATTTCAAGGATAAAACAACAAAAACCATGTTATTGCAGGATTTTCCCTTAGAGGATCATAAGAGCAAAGCTGTCATTTATAGCAAAATTTACAAAAAGACTACAATCGCTTCTTAAATTGTAGCATCGCGTTGTTCCAACTGTATAATACAATACATTACTTTCAAAGCGAAAAGCTTATTAACAAGTACCTTATTTCTTCAGAAACCTTATAGGTAAATTAGAATGGTTTCTTAAAGTTCGTAACTTCGAGTTTCAGCTGGGTAGTATGAAGAGGTGGAACATGCTTCTTCTGAGTAAGCGCGAGATATGTTCGAAAATCTCGAAATGAATTCGCTTTTTGTGCTTGTATTCTTTCCTTCACGCTTCTATGAGTCGTGGTCGCCCACAGTGAGGAGGTCGCCGACATGTTCTTCCAGCTCGTCGCAGTCGACCTCTTGTTAGTAAGCGCCGAGGATATCCCTCTATTCGGAGAGAGTGGTTTAGCACTTCCCTTATCACCAGTCATGTCCCTCCGATTTACTGGAGAGGACGGCTGGCTCTGGATGAGCAATCTCGCTTTGATCGCTGATGACTGAGCCGTCGAATTATTAATCGGACTCATCGAGTCAGCTTCAATGGAGTTGTTCTTGGAATAAAAGTAATGCGGCGTTTGAGATTTCAGTGATAAATTTAACAGACTTTTTAGTTGTTTAGCGCTCGGCGTATGAGACTGTGCGAATTTTTGAGCGAGGTCCATGAATACTTCTTTCTCATTTTTTAAAGAGACCGTCGCTTTTCGAAGCTCGGTAAAAGAGTTTTTCTCAGAAGGCTTAAGGAAAGCAACTCTTTCTTTCTGTTGAAGGTGATGTTCTGATTGGATCCTCATGATTAGTCTCCTCTTCAGTGAGTTGTTGGCTTTCTCAAAAGTTCTTGTGGCTCCAAAATTGAATTGCTCGAATTCATCTGCCTTTGCTCTGTTAAATTGCTTGATCATGTCAAGTTTTTCCTCCATTTTCATTTCATTCCTTTTTATCTGCTCCAAAGACATGGGTCTAGTCTCTCCTTTCTCTCTTATGATATAGTTCCTTTTGTTCGTAATATCTCCTCTGATCCTTTTAAAATTCAGTGCAGCGCGATATTCTCTATCGTCTCTGTTGATTTTACATTCATTGGCAGCTTCGAGGGATTCTCCACGTGCATAGGTAGGAGATTGATGGGGGCTTTTCTTGTTTTCAGACTGGTTTATTGGATGTTTTCCAGGAGATTTCTCAGCTGCATTTAACTGCATCTCGTGTTTTTGAGCAGTAAAAAGCGCTCGGAAACCGGGTTTCTCATTTGATGGCCCAATGAAATCAGATTTGTTACTTTTTATGTTAAATAACTCCAATTCAGGTATTTTCAGTTGAGTTTGAAAGAATTCAGAACCAGAAACTAGCGGCTGAGAATTACTTCGGGCAATATGTAATGGGTGTTTGGAACTGGCAAGATTTTGAGTATGCTCTTCTTGAATATATAATGGCATGCTACTTTCTCCATCTTCATTGTGTTTGAAATGAGCTTCTTCCACAATATAATCTTCGTTTTTTGTCTCAGGATTGACATCCCCACTCGCCATTCCAGTTACGAAAGTGTTATATTCGTCAACAGTTTGTCGATAACTAATTTACAGCGTTAAAATATTCCTTTTATTCGAAGGATGATTTACCTTTTAACGAGATTATCGCGAATATTATAAAGATTTCTCGAGTACTGCGAGGACCATTTTTCTTTTGGTTTTTCTGAATCGTCACCTCGCTCGAGATTTTCTTGCTCTTTCTTTTTCATTTCCAAGCTGTTGTACAACGTCTTATTGTAGAACTTAGGCTTTGCGCCTGGCGAAAGAAATTTATTGAGCTCTTCAAATCCTGCATTGTATTCTTTTGCTAGCCCGCTCCGTTGCTCCACAATCTTAAGATTTTCTCTCAACACACCCAATTGCTCCTTACGGTACTTTCTTTTCTGCATATAGAGATCTTTGAGTTTGATGACTGCTTCCCGAGGGAATCGTATCTTAAGCATTGCTGCGTTCGCTGAATAGAATACTGCTCCCGCGGTTATCACCTATATTATTATTGTGGAAATTAGTTAAAGCATCTTCTATAAAGCAGCGATTGAATTACTCTAATGGTGTATTTATATTCTTTGGTAGACTCGAATATCAATTCATCTCCAATCATCGCTCCAGGGTCAATTCTCGCCACCGTGATTGCTTTCCCGCCGTCTGATCCAGCAGGACCTGCTTCCTTCATTTCCACTTCACATTGGCCTTCTACAAGTACGAAAATTTCATCTCCTGGAGTACCTGCGGTAACAACTTCTGCACCTTTTTTCAAATAAAGATTCTTGAAACTGTACAAATAATCTTCAAGGATCGTTCGGCCGCTTATGTTCGCAATGTCTGGAATAGCTTCTCTCAGAAATTCCAACTTGCTTTTATTTCCGCGCTGAAATCTATGCGCTATCATGGTAAAATCTTTTTTCGAAAGCGTAATGAACTGACAGTCCATATTAGCAATAATGGTCGCGTTTCTTTTTTGATTAGAAGTCTGCAGCAGGGCGGCCTCACCAAAAGTTTCGTTTTTGCGAAGCACTTTAACAACGATACCGAAGCTAGCAATCAAATTCTCAAGATCCTCACCCGTTGCTTGAAACTTTGCTTTGGCCATGGCTTGTCTCACGACATTGGACATGTCAGATTTTGCTTTATATCTCTCAAAAACTGAGATGTTCATGGCCCTCTGAAGCTTTCCAAGAGCTTTCGACTGTTCCTGCGGTCCCTCATTTGATTCATCCTGGTCTGGCGTGACTGGAGATGA
>ENA-UOTX01001226-UOTX01001226.1-compost-metagenome-genome-assembly--contig:-NODE-1226-length-20700-cov-24.538961_pt1 | contig 20700 bp, 9 predicted proteins | sample MGYA00238143_ERZ746982 | MGnify/ENA primary metagenome ERZ746982 (study PRJEB28758, sample SAMN06268862) | compost metagenome | isolation source: single cell | place: USA: California, Emeryville, Joint... | reverse complement strand
AGTCTCGCTGTTGCCATCATCTATACAATCGTGTTGGTTTTCATTTTGGTTTTATCGATCCTAGTGGTCTTCTATCATGTCAAAATAGAGCCAAGATGAAAACTATCAGACCCCTGCTTAACTTAATCAGTCTTCTCTGCATTGACTATCATCCCAAAAGATTTTGGACTTTGTTCTCAAATCTGTTAATAATACTCGTGATAGAGCTTCTGAGGAAATGGGTTATCGCTCAACTGAGTATCTTGATAGCATTGAGTGCGATCACGATTATTTTCTCGCTTCCAAAAATGATTTACAAGACTACTATAGGAACTGAACTTGGATTCATCATCATCAGCATATTATTTCTTGTTCTTGGGTTGTTACAAAACTCAGATGGAGCTTCAAATTCGGACTTAAGACTCATATTGAGTTGGATTGGAGTCGGAACTAACATCGCTATCGTACTCTTCCATATTATTGTCAGAATTATTGAGTTTTTCCGGCTAAGAAAGGAAAAAAAGAGAGAGGAAGAAAACGAAAAAAACGACTGGAGGTACAAAATTCAACCAATTATAACAAAACTCATGCCAGTAGAAGCCACTCTACACTTATTCAACATGAAAGTAAGCACGACCCCAATATTTCCTTCAGCCAATCATTTCATGAGCGAATGTCGATGAGTAAAAGGACACTGCGTAGAGGAAAATCCGTCGATATGGTCAATTTTATGTCCAATTCGAAGACAAAAAACAAACGTTTATCGAATAAATAAATTACCTTAGGAACAAACAGTATAATTCAGATATTTTGAATGGACAATTGATAGTGATGATAGATACCACTTCATATGCACTTTATATGATTGCAAGCTTTGGTTCATAAATTTTAGAAATATTTTTCTCCACCCAATCAACACTTTTTTTGGTAATGAATCAGGCCTAAATCATGTCAATTTATCAATTTTGGAGCTACTCAAAGTAGTTTCCTCCCTTTGCTCTATGTATTGAGTTTTAAATTCAGTTTGTCATTTTTGTTTGGTGATTCCTATTCACATCCAATCAGAAAGAATTTTTCATAATTTTCTAAGATGAGTTTATAGAGCGCTTATTTGCTAAATGCACCTAATTTATTAAAGACTTGGTTCAAATAAGTGTGATTTATTCAAAAAATCCAATTACTCAAAAATATCAAGAATTTTACTCTTTAAACCTCAAATCTCAAAAGGAAAACATATGTCAAATAAACGAGAATTGCTGGACTTTCCAAGCTTTTCTCCATATCGCAGGTAAATCGACACACCTTTGCATGAGTAATTTAATAATTGCTAAAGATTTAGCTTGATTTTTTCTTTACTACTATTAGTTCCTTAAGCCTCAGAATGAATTATGAAAAGATATCTACTTGAACAAAAGTGAAGAAATGAAGAATGCGAATCTGGATTATTTTCAAAAGACTGTCTTTTTCACATGAGAAAGCAAACAGATAAATCGTGTTGCAAACACAATGACTACGAAAATCTCAAAATAACAATTGAAAATCCAAGAAAGAGTAAGTTATAATGTTTGCTTCTTCATTTCGAAAACACAACTACGATGACACGGTCATTCAAGAAATTTCTTGAGCGCTTGCGTATAGAAGTTTCTGCAAGTTAAAGTTCATTCTATAGAGTAACTCCGCTTAATCCTCACGACATTCTGCGTATACCATCGAATGATAATGTGTGAGCCATCCTTAGTCGAATACGGATACCAAACTATTACAATATCATGAAATTACCCATTAATCAAAAGTTTTTAACCTACGCGCGCCTCATAATACATGAAAGCAATAAATCAGGAGCTACAGGGCTAATCTGGGATTTAGAAGACCAAATCATAAGTTATTCTCAAACATCAAAAAAGTATCTCTCACTATCATGAAGATTTTCTTTATTTTGAGTCTACAATTGGGTCATCTACCGACTTTAATCGCCTTTTCACTCCAAGGAATCTACATCCTTCTTCTTTCAGAGATCGATCTCAAATTTATTCTCCTGACTTTAATATGGGCTTAAAAACAGCCAGAACATTGTTTAATTCAGAAGAGAGCTCCTTTAATTGTGACAGAGAGTTGATATTCTGTCCCAAGAACGCTCCATTTAGAGACTATTGCATTTACATCCCATTTTTCTTAAGAAAAAAGTTTTAGAAAACAACTTTTTCTGAAGAAATTCAAATTTGCTAATTCTACTAATGGAGTCGATATGAAAAATACCAGAAATGGTTTCAATATTACCTGTTGTTGCTATTAGCTCTGTAAACTCATCAAACGCCATACATTTCAAGTGATTTCGAAAACAATCAGGCTTTTCAATTTCCAATTTTAAATCAGATGAGTATAAATTCCCAACAAACGCTCTCTGAAGCCGTTATCCTGTGATCCTGACGCAACTTTGAGGGCTGTTGGCTGCCTGAGGTAGAAGGCTTGCGATGTGCTGCTTCTGAATAATGGAACGAAAATTTTAAAGAGAATTATTGGATAGATACCAGTTGATATTTGAAAACACATTCCCGAACCAAATTTTAATTAAAGTATTTTATTTAAGACTTAGAATTATTCAAAGAACCTGAATAGCAAGATACTATGAAGATCGAGCTCAGATCTGCCTTGGAATCGAATTTCCTCTTCTTCACGTTACTGTCAGCATTGATACTCGACATTTGTAAGGAATTGCCAGATCCTTTGCTAAAATATACGGGTTTAGGCTATCCTATTGAAATAATCTCTCTGCAAGAAACTGCAAAAACTTACAGCGCGGGTGCTTTGGATAGTCAGACTCTTTCTGCGCTTACCAGCAGTACGTGGACCTCATCAACTCAATATACAATGAGTACATGGGTCAAAATGCCTTCATTACCGTCGAGTTGGACAGCTATTTTCAGGTTAAGCAAAAATCCGACGTAAACATGCATTCTTTTATGCATCTTCATATCCTTTCTAGTCCTGATTATAATGATGGAAGACTCTTATTAGCTGGCATTTGCTCATGTGCTACTTATATTTTCTTTATTGGAACAGTAAACTCGAGTTACGTTGGGATAAATCCCTGGAATGAAACAGTAAATCTTGAATTGATGTATGTTGTTCAAGTAATTTGGTTAGGGAGCGCTGTTTCCTCAAGGCGAATGGGTATTCGTAGCTCAGGGAGGTGATTCCATGGCTCTCACGATATATGCGTTTCGATTGTACCCTTCAAACACAGCGAATGTGAAATTTCACTTCCAAACCTTCGGGGTGAACCTACCAGATGCAATGTATTCTATCACTTCAGCAGGGAAGGTATCTTGGGGTGGAGACACATATTATCCGAGCGTTGGACAGACCGTGCAGCACACGAGACTATATCTTGATTATGCTCCCTCATCTCAAGGTCAGATGCTCAATCTGGCCTGGATGCATCCAGGAGGTATTCACAATTAATTCCGTTATTTAACCGCATGATTTCCCATGTTAGGCACCTTTTATGTCTTCACTCTCAGTACCGATTACGGCGCAGTAGCAAATGCAACAATCCCAGTGGCATCCTATGGAGATGCTACTCAAAACACCGCCACAGCTCCAATACGTAAAAAATATTCGAAAAGCAATTTGTACTCAATTTTTTCAACTAGCTTCCACTGAAACTCCAACATTCGGACCATACAATACGATAATGTGCAGACCTGGCACAATTTTCAGTTATGAAACGACTACCTCCACCGGACAAGGAGTGATATTTGCATTCGATATTTTAATACATTCTCCAGCCACCACGATCCAAAATTTAGTATCAGTGAGGAATGCGGCTAGCAACTATGTCAGCCTCACGGTCTACTATGATCCAGCAGACGGGCTCGTAAAAGTAAAATTGCAAAATCCAATTTGGAATGAGGTTGCAGGATCTGATTTGGCAGTCGAGTTGGGTAGACTTTCATGATTATTCTTTCCCCTAACTCATGCTGTGGTTAATACTAGATTATTGGAACCGAGTAGTCGTAGCACTGGGTAACGTGAAGCCAACGGGGTTCACCAACGGGTTCTACGCCGCGAGAATTTTCATCAATCAAACAGGACCAGAAAATTGGAAATTTTTTGGAGATTTCTCTACGAAACCTCTTTTCCAAGAAATGAGTAATGCCGCAATTGATATTTGCAGCACTCGAGTCTCTGGGAGTACGACCCGGAACTCAAGTCTCGATGGGAATTATGATATGATGAATTTTGAATGGTTTCGTGGAGAGTTCGGGAATCCATGGAAAGATGACTCAGGTAAATTGAAACATTTTCAAATAGCTTTGCTTTGAATCATCAAGCCCACTTCTTGCTAATCATAGCAAGGCAGTCACTAGATGGGCCCTTTTTCAACTCTATTATTTTAAGTTTGTTCCTGAAAATTTGACAACTTGAAATAGATCCGAATTGTCGCTTGATGGGTTTTCTGAACCCAAACCAAAGATCGTGTTTAATTTGTAATGCAAATCGTTTCATGGATGAAAGAACTTGTGTATCTTCATGTCCTGCGGATAGCTTTCTTCATGCTGGCTCACGTTCCTGCCAAAGTAAACAATTTCATTACTTAACTCTAAAATTTCTGATTTTTTTTCATTCTATCACTTCGTAGGATGTGCCTATCCTTCCAGGTATCAAGTAACTTACTTTAATATTTCGACTTTTTGAAAGAAATCTTTCTTTAATTTAGAACTCGACAGGATTCTGTGTTCCCTGTGACGACCCTCACCAGGTGGTTGTGGGATCTGCATGTCTCGATTGTGATGATTCTTGTGCGACATGTTCGGGGACGCTTCCAACCCAATGCAAAAGCTGTCCTCTCAACACTTACTTCTTAACCACCAACTCTTCTTGTGTGGCTTGCGATGTCGATGGATACTTTATCTCAGGAAACAATTGTACCCAATGCGATTCTAGCTGTCTTACTTGCAATGGAGCATTAGCAACGAATTGTTTATCTTGTCCATCATCACCAGTCGCAACTTACTTACTCTCTTCAAACCATTCATGTATCGCCTGCAATGCAGATCACTATTTTATTTCGGGCTCTGAATGTCTCCAATGTGACTCTAGTTGTCTCACCTGTGATGGTACATTAGCAACAAATTGCTTATCTTGCCCATTGACACCAGTCACGACTTACTTACTCGCTTCAAATCAATCTTGCGTTGCCTGTGACGTAGATGGCTATTTCATAGCTGGTTCACAATGTTTGGCTTGCGATCCAAGCTGTCTTACTTGCGACGGAGCATCAGCCACAAGCTGCCTTTCTTGTCCATCAACACCAGTCGAAACTTACTTACTCTCTTCTAATCAATCTTGCGTTGCATGTAATGTAGATGGCTACTCTCCTGTGGGTCTCCAATGCATTCAATGTGACCTTAGTTGTTTGCATTGCAATGGAACGACATCGACTGACTGCATTGCCTGCCCACCATCAAAATACTTACTTTCATCGAATAACTCTTGTGTTGATTGCGATGTGGATGGCTACTCTCCTGTGGGTCTCCAATGCATTCAATGTGATCTTAGTTGCTTAGCATGCAGTGAAAAGACACCTACTAGCTGCGTGGCCTGTCCACCATTGAAATACATGATCTCATCGAATCATTCATGTGTTGATTGCAATGAAGATGGCTATGTCGTTTCGGGTTCTGAATGTCTCCAATGCGATTCCTCTTGTCTCACTTGCAATGGAACATCTTCAAATAATTGTCTCTCCTGCTCTCCTGAGAAAACCCTTCAAAATTCTACATGCATAATTCCGGATCCTCCCAATGATTTTTTTAACTATACGACTGGAGAGGTAGCCAAGGGTGTCTCACAAGCGCAGTCGATCGTTTCCGCTGTCATGCCAGCTCTCACTGGAGGAGTATCTACGAGTGCAATACTCTTGGTGGGATTTCTGGCTGATGTTGACATTTACACATACATAAATGTGCCATACCCAGAGAATTTCGTGTCCTTCTGTGATCAAATGAGAACTCCCGCTTTACCAAACTTCTTTTCGAATTTGGATATTATGCATGGCGGCAATAATCCAAATTCTACTATCGGAAAGTTTCAATTCTGGGGTTTGAGTACAACGCTGTTCGACAACTCATACGCCACGATTTTCAAAGAACTGGTTATTCTTGGGATTATCCTTGGAGTCAACGTACTAGTGTGCATTTTCAAATCATATCCAACCATCTCTAAACCATTGCTGAAAATCCAGACCATATTTATGTGGAATGTCTTTTTATCGTTTTATCTGGGCGATTTTTCAGAGTTGCAATTGAATAGCATGGTCCAGCTGAGAGAAAACAGTGTCTGGAGTGGCTATACTATCCTTTCCTTTGTGTTTGCAGTGCTTGTTGTGGCTTCTTACCCTCTCCTGCTTGGCTATCTTATATCCAAGACAAATCAGCGACTGTCCGGAACTGGGAATGAATTCAATCATCAGCAATGGGTTAAAGTACCTCCAAGTATCGAAATCCTCGTAGAAGATTTCAATGGCACGAACAGCTTCACTAGAAACTTCATTTTCGTTATGTTATTGGAGACCTTCCTGCAAATTCTCATCATATTCTTCCTCCAAGATAACGGATTAACTCAAGCGATACTATATACTATAATCATTGCCGTGTCCATAGTTCTCATTGCTTGGCAGAGACCTTATAAATCTAGAATGCAAATGGGAATCCTCTTATTGAATCAGACGAGCAAGGGTGTGATGGGAATTCAAGCAATTCTTTTAGGAATGGACAACACGATTCAGTTTCTTTCACCAGAATCGATTGATGTGATGGGATCTGTCCTCACTATCTTAATTCTCACTGTAATTGGGATCAATGGCGTGCTTTCTTCTTTGATCATGCTGGTTTCATTGTTCCAAAGTATCAAAGTGTGTTGCATGAGAGCCAGGAAAAACCAGCCGAGCTTTCGCAGTGCTAAAAAGCGTATAAATCTTAATTCCACAAAGAAGCGCCGTGCGATACAAGATCAGAACCAATCTTTGGACGAAGTGCCTTCATTTGATTCTCAGATTATATTGAATAACAAAAATAGATGGGATGCTCTTTCTCGATCAAATGACACGAGCAAGACGTTGATAAACAGAATGATTAATTCAATTGAAACTCAAAACGTTCTGAATGCAGCCCAAATCAAGATGTTGAATAAGATAAATTTCGTGCAAACTACACAACAATGCGCTGCGAATAACTCACCTTCAAAAATCAATATTATTGATCCTTTTGATAAAGATCAAGTAAGAATTCTCTAGTGAAATGAACAAGTTTACGTGACAATGAATATGTAGAATTCTACGGATTTTTTTATTCATTCGTTGATATCAAACATCTGTTCTATTGAATTAGAATGAGGAAATAAGACGATGGTGATTAAACCGTCACAAACATCAAAAGAATAAATCCAATACTTGTTAATAAATGCCTTCTCTTTCACTCTCTTCAAGGTAGTTTTTGCCAAATTAGAGTCAACAATGATTGTATTGACCAAGCTCAGATTTTATTTCATCAACAGTTTTATGTAGTCAATTAATTTGCTCGCGTTTCTTAAGAACTAATTAACGAGTAAATTGACTCTTGATATCTAATTAAAATCGAAAAACTCTGTAATACCTACTTGTGATTCCTGAACTCAATAAAAACTAATTCAGCCTGTAATCTGTCAGCCCATCACCTTTGCTTTTTTGTCGTGTTCAAGAAACTCTCAAACCCTAAAATTAATTTCAAAAAAGGTTTGGATTGATTAATCTCTAGAGACTTTGACAAATCTCAATCATTTTGAAAACAAATAATTTTAGTAGAAGTCGATCTTCCGTGAATCCATGTGGCAAGCCTGTCTTATTGTTGAAAAAAGTCGATGTCCATCTTCCTATTCTGCAGAAACATCTGCATACCGTGCAATAAAATTTTTTCGTCGCCAGATTGATTTAGCTTGGAACTTCCTTCGCTAAACAATTTGAACTACAATCCACAATAAAATATAATAAGAGGAAAGCATCATCGAAAATTTCATGAAGTGAAAACTATTGTCCTCAAATGAAGCTGGTCAAGTTCTTTCAAAGCTTGCCTGGTCTCAATAAATGTCTGTATCTTACAAACTTTACAAACTCAACAAGCGAATTCAAATCGTACCCAGTTCTTTCTAACATTCTTGATAATTCTATTAATGGAGAGAATCTGTGCATTCTAAGAGGTTTCCACACTCATTACCATTTCAATAAAATCGTTGCTATTGAAAACATTCAAAACTTATGACGTATTGTACTTTTTACAAAATATAATCTCATTCTTCGCAACTACAACTGAAATAAAGAGAGACCGTTAATTGTATAAATTGCATGGAGCCAATAGACTATTTTCATATCCAAATGAAAAGCTGCCTTCTAACTCCAGAATTGTATTGTTTTGCTTTTCTTATGGTTTCTTTATTCACACTGACAATGCGCATTCTACTGATGATAAGTTTGAAGTGACTGTTGAAAGATGGTACTTAAATAATTATCTTTCAAAGAATGGACCATTCTTCCAGTGGAAAAGTTAATAAACTTGACACAGGTATTGATTGCAGTTACACCAATGTCATACCATCATTGAAGCATCTCACTTAAGATATAACGTAAGCTCTTGAAAATTTAAGAAATTGACTTTATATGTATAGATCTAAGGTCAAAGTCGATATTTATCGTCCGAACAATGGTGGTCGTCTTTGAATCGTATATTTCCACGGTACGATAGCTGCGACATGTCTCGAGCGATGAAACTAAAAGTTCTACATTTCTTAGTACTTCATTTCGTGATATTTTTATCGAAAATCAATACTTATCAGCAACTCCTTGAAAAATAAAGTCTGATTTTCAAAGAGTTTGTATGGCGTAGCAGAATCAAAATTTAGTGTCATCATTTGAAATTATCGACCAAATTATTAATATAGAGCCCACACTGCATGAATCATTGTCTGATGATTTAATTTATTGTATCAATGGATTTATCCAGCATCTTGACTCTGATCCCAACGGAGACTCTAAATCATCTATTATTTTTCTGGGTCATTTTCAATATTAGAGGTGGATATTGACAATGACGCGCTAAACCTAAAGATCAGAAGTTTTTGCGATAGAATATTGAAGTCAAATGCTCAATAATTTCAATTTAACATATTTGAAAATGACTCTGATTGAGTTCTAGCTAACATCATCAAACTTATCGTCCTCTAAAACTACTTTAATTTCTTTTCTCAAATAATTGTAAAATTTTTTTAATGTGATGATATTATTTGTAAAGTTTCAGGAAAGATTTTTCGTATGTAGGCAGAGAATAGTTAGTCTCATTATATTTCTTTCGTTATGCAAAAATGATCATTCATTTCTTTTTCTTCGTCCATCATCCTTTGTATTTCATCTGAGACTAGATAAAGCATACTGAGGACGCAGTCCCTAATGATTTGAGAAAGATATTTGGTAATAGGAGGAAAAAGTCATAAAATACTCCTATCTGAAGTGTCTCCAGTATAAAGCAACTTTCCGGTCTTGAAGTCCAATAATGCAATTATCGTGCCGAATGACGCAGTTGCAATCATATCACCACTCGGACTCCATCGGACACAAACGATGTTGTCTCAAAGATGAAAATCAGGTTTCAGAAATAAATGAACGAATCTTACCGGAGTGAATGCCAGTAAAAGTCCTGACGACTTTCGAGCATCGTTTGTCAAATATTTTGAGACGCCTCTCTTCACCTCCGGATACAAGCATATTTCCATCTCTTTGGCAGACATCGATCCAATATGTATTTACTAGGATGAAAAAAAGTTAGCCTCAACATGAAATTAATTCTCCTTTTCAAAAGAGGAACATGTGTTTAATATTGGAAATTAACTATTCATTATGATGAAATGGCAGAAGACGAAGAGAAGAGAAAATAAAATTTCTTTACAAAGAGTTTCAAGCGAGAGCGATTGCTTCAAAGTCAGGATTTTTTTCTCGGTATCTAAGATATTGAGTTTGTTGCCCCCATACTTCACGAAGAGTAGAGATTCGCTAGAATTTGTGCTCCATCGACATCGTCCAGATTGATCTAAAGAAAGAATACAAGAATAAGTGGAATTGGGAATGAGAAAATCCATTAAGGATGAAAATGAAAAAGACGATTAGAGAGATAAAGTCTGGGAGTCTAATTTACCATTCTCTCCGAAGTCCACCTTGTAGTTAGATCTGTCTGTATTCACATTTGATACCAAGCCCATTCCCAAATTGTCAATAGTCGCCCCAGTTTCCCCAGAAGGATCGAAATCAAAACTCGAAATATAGATGTTTTGAAGTAGCACTGGTCATTGAATTTAGAGCAGGAGAATTAAAAGATCACTTACACTCTTCAGGGCTGTGTTGTGCATGCCATTTCGATTTTCTTAAAAGCTGTATATTGTAGCTACCTTTCTGTGCAGAATATTCAATACTGTGTAAGTGATAAGCAATTCTTCCTCTGAGAGGCATTGAACCAAGAATATTTCTTCTTGCGTTAAATGCTACGTCTCCAGTACCAACCACTAGAGAAGGAAGTAAATAAATAATAACAAAAAAGGAAGCGAAGAAGATAAGTATGGCTCTATTTATCTTAATAGCGAAAATCCTTGAATTTGTTTCATATAATGTGGATCAATAATTACCTCCTGAAACACCTTCAAAAGAGTATATCTTCTTTGGTACTTGCCATGAGAGATCGAATATTGCCATATTTGCAGATTTAAGGTAGTTATGATTAAGCGAGACAAGTAGTTTCGTATTTGGAATTTCTTTTACATGAGTCAATCCACCTGAGGTTCGAGTTGAATTAGCAGCTAAAATCGAGAATACATATACCTTGTGAAATTTGAACTCCTTCAAAATTTGCATAATTCTGTTTATTATCGAGCCTCACCACGCTGATGCTGTTTGATTCTCGAGAAGACGACGCGAGTAATGTTGGGGCTGTGTGAGTTATTCCTTCTATTCAAGAAGAAGTTTATTTATGAAATTCGGTAGATATCGATATTACCCACGATATTTTTTCGATTTGGTAGTTTTGATTCTTCTACATGAGTCAAAGAAGAGGCTTGATATTTGACACCTTTGGCATTACTAGTTTCTTTGTTTGTAGACCAAACATTTCCCATTTTTGTCGATAAATTTCTGTATTCAAATAAAATTATTCATGCTATAAACTAACTTTACATGCTCTGTTTCATTTGATCGAAAGGCAATAACTCTGCAACGGTCTCCTCATATAGAACCAAATAGAAAAACTGCTGTCAAGTTTTATATCACTTGGGAATTTCTCTATTATTAATCATTAAATGAAATGAAGTAGCAAGCACAATTGCTTAGAAAAAAATTTTTGAAATTATATATAGACTAAGACCAGAAACCCTGCTGTCTGTGTGTGAATTGGATAAATGGAAAGAAAATTTTAAATTTTTGACAGCTTTAATCCATTTCCCCCTCCTTCTTTTAAAGAAAATAAATTTTTGAAGTCACTCTTTGAAAAGATTAAATACAAGCTAATGAATATTTACTCTCAGCATTGATACTTTACACAACGATTACTCTGTCAGTTCTAATTTTGAGGCAGCTCTTTCTCTGACGATAAGGGATTTATATTTACACAAAGTTTTCTTATAAAATATCAATTGGGCCTATCAGAGAAAATTTCTTTGAGATAAAATTTTTGTTTCCGGCTAAGTTCTCAATTTTTCCTAACTACCCAGCTTGTTTTCAAAGAGCATAAATGTTTGTGATATTCACAAATGATTCTTTCAAAATTCAACTAAAAGGTTCCTTTCAGAATCACCTGGAGTTTTTGGTTTTTGTAATATGAACGATCAATAAAAGCACCCTCTATAATTTTCATCTGTTCCAACATGGTGTCATCATCAGGGAATCTGATATCTAAACCGGCCATAACAAGGCTATTATCCTGAAATACTGTTCATTATTTCGACTGATTTCGAATTTCAAATCAGTAATAGAATTATTTATGTTTTGGTAATATGATTTGTATATTCGGTCGAATCCTTTGGTTTTATACAGCAACCAATGATGAAACTTCAAATAACAACGAAGCACAGAATTAAGATGGCCATTTATATCTCTCACGTTGTTTATTCAAATGATTATTTCTCGACGTTTTTAACTAATCTCCCTTTCTCTTTTCTCTACGTTCTTTATGCCGCATATTGAATTTGCATCCTCTAATGGTTTGGTTAAAATATTAATCAATATTAAAATATCATAATTTACTTCCGCCTGAGGTGGTTCCAGTATAAAGCTTTTTTCCAGTCTTGATGCCCAATAATGCTACTGTCTTGTCATATTAGATGTCAGTGATGATTTAGTATAGGAAGCATCAAGATATATTACTATCATGAATATCATCGAAAGTCCGGGCAAACTTTGATTCTCGCTTATCAAATATCTTAATATCCGCTTCACCACCTGTAACTAGGAGATTTCCATTGTTTTGGCAAACATCAATCCAGATAATGAAGTCTGTAATGAAACAAGTGTTGAGCTAAAGAAGAAGAGAAATAGAAGTAGTGAGCTTACTCTCATCAAATTGCTCCGGATTCTTTAAAGTGAAATCTTTCTTCTATATCCAGGATATTGACATCGTAAAAAGCATATTTGACATATCAGTGTTGGTACTCCATTTACGCCGGCCAAAAGCATCTGAATAATAAATGTAAAATAAAAAAAGGGAGTTGATTGTTAAAACTAGCAAATTATACTCTGGCTAACTCATGAGCCATCATTGGTAGAGGTTGATAATTTCAAAATGTTCAGGTATTAGGGTGCCTATTGTAGATATTCCTCAATAAAGTTAAATAAAATCATTTCGCTAAACGTTTTTAATATTTCTTTCTTCTATTTCACATTTCACAATCCATTTTAAAGTTGGAGTCATTTTGACCATCCAATTATGCAGATTATTGCCATTTATTCACACGAAATGGATTAACTCTAGGCAGAAGAAAACTTATGTTAGATGTCGCGTTGCAATACCAATATATTTTTGACTAAGAATGCTTCACAATACAAGGAGAGAAACATGCAGCGTTTACTGCCGTAGAGATCAACTTTTTAAGGTGTGATGCATGCTCAATGAAGGAAAGATTAAAAAACATGTTCGTCGTCCCGAAAATTACCAACCTCTGATCGCTCAAGAGTCGAAAAGAGTAAAATTTCCAATAGTCAGGCTATTCAATAGAGAGGAGTTGGCACAGTCTCAACTTCCAAACATAATTATATGGGAGATTATCCCTCGAAAAATTTATTGGAGCATTCATGGCACTATTTCTTCATTGTTAGTTATTTTAATAAATCGTTCTTAATCTTTTACTAAGCGATGATTTCTATGAATGTCATTCACTATCCAACGGTAATTTGCTTTGGGGTATTTGTTGAAGCTTTGAATTTTTGTATTGAACATGCCAGATGGAAAACAGACATTCTAGCACTCTTATAATCTCCTGAGACTCCTTCTCTAATCAAATTCAACCTCAAACTATTCAGTATTACTCCATTATCAATTGAAAATCTAAGATGCTTTTGTTATGAGTCAATAATATAGAAACTCTGATAACTATATCTCTGATGTGAAATTGTCAATGGGCGGAAAAAGAAATTGTCGGAATTTCATCAGTAAGGTGAGTTTTTTATTATGATTAAGGATAACCGTGGGTATTCAGGTATTTAATAGGGCAAAGGCGAAGATTTAACTGTAGGAAAGAGGAAAGCCACAAAAATTTACATGATTTCGAAAAAGTAACTTACCAGAATCATCCAAATTTAAGTGGAAGTGATAATTGCTGGTGCTGATATCTGATATTAAGCATTTTCCCTCAGTATCAATAATTGCTGCAGTCTCTCCATTAGGGTCGAAATCAAAGCCGGTTATGTGGTTCTCTAGATATCAAGAGTCAAAATACTCTTTTCATGGAGAAAAGTATAAATACCATCTTCACCGAAGAAACTGCGACATTGCGAGGGCCATCTCGATTTTCGGATGAGATTTACAACATCCCCAGCCTTCGAAGTGACGAAATTGTAAAGATGGTAAGTTGTCGTCAATTTAACAGGTATTGCACCAAGAATCCTTCTCCTTATATTATATGTCACGTCTCCGCTTCCAGTTACTAGAAAAGGGATAATATTTGAACAAACTTTAAAGATGATTCTACCGCCAGAGGCCTCTTCAAATGAATATATTTTCCTTGTTTGCCCTTTCCGTGAGACATCAAGCACAGCTAGATTGGCAGACATGCCATCGCAATGATAAAGTGTGCTCAATTTCTTTCAAGTGAGTCCAGCTGTGGGTACCTTGAGATGTAGTTATCAAATCTCGAGTTAAATATTTTGGAAAAATAAGAATACCGTTTGTTTTTTTGAGTTTTACTCCTTCAAAGTTGGCAAATTCTTGCTTCGTTTCGAGTTCGATAATACTAATCTTATTATCCCACTGTGTGGACCAGGCAAGCAGAGTTGGACATGCAGGAGAGGTCCCTTCTATTCATGGTTAGACCATAATTGCAGATTGAAATGATAATAATGAGAATTCTATAAAATAACGAATTAAAGCACAAGTACCAGGTTTGATCGACTGCGTAAGCGGATCATCGCTTGGTGTGTCTCTTTTAGCCTTTGATTCTTCAAGCACGGTATGAATTGGTTTCTGACTGTGATTTGTCTCGTCGTTTGAGAGCATTCGTTTTTAATTTTGTTTATAATAGAGTGAAAGATTAAAGAGTTTTAATTATCAAAACTAATATCGAGCTATAGAAAGTGAGAAACTTTACTAAATGATTATTTTTATAACAAAATAATTAGATCTATGAGGGAGAGCAGAAATGAGCGTATTTAGTGTCTACTTTGTAAATATGAATTTTGCATTTCTAAACTGCAAAGGAAGTCTGTTGAAGAGGAAGACTTCTGTAAATTTTGGGAGGTAAAATGCATGTTCAATACTCTCGAAAGATGAAAACTGAAGCTATATGCAACATGAATGAGAACTAGAAGTAGTAGCTTATTTGAATGTTTTTAGGCCAAGCCTGATTCTTCTTTAAACTTGCAGTTCCTTCATTATAAATCAAGTTGTCTCCCAAATTTAGTGTTTGTAGGCTAATCCAAGTTGTATTCTGACTCAATGCAATAGCTCCTTTATCTCCAATTGAGTTGTTCCTTAAATTAAGTGACTGCAGGTTTGTCCAAGTTGTGTTCTGACTCAATGCAGTAGCTCCTTCTACACCAATCGAGTTACGATCCAAATCAAGTGTTTGGAGGTTATTCCAAGTTGTATTCTGACTCAATGCAGCAGCTCCTTCTGCACCAATCGAGTTGCTTTCCAAATTTAATACTTGTAGGTTAGTCCAAGTTGTATTCTGGCTCAATGCAGCAGCTCCTTCTGCACCAATTTTGCTACTTCCCAAATTTAGTGTTCGTAGGTTAATCCAAGTTGCATTGTGACTTAATGCAGTAGCTCCTTCCGCACCAATTGAGTTGCATGCCAAATTTAATGTTTGTAGGTTAATCCAAGTTGTATTCTGGCTTAATGCAATCGCTCCTTTCGCATCAATCCAGTTAAATCTCAAATTTAATGTTTGTAGGTTAATCCAAGTTATATTCTGACTTAATGCAGTAGCTCCTTCATCACCGATCCAGTTGCCTTTCAAATCTAGTGTTTGTAGGCTGACCCAAGTTGTATTCTGACTTAATGCAATAGCTCCTTTCTCCATAATACAGTTTTGTGTCAAATTTAGTGTTTGTAGGTTAATCCAAGTTGTATTGTGACTTATTGTAGTACCTCCTTCTGCACCAATCGAGTTGCTTCCCAAATCGAGTGTTTGTAGGTTAATCCAAGTTGTATTGTGACTCAATGCAGTAGCTCCTTCCGTCCCAATCTTGTTTTCGGTCAGATTCAGCGTTTGTAGGTTAACCCAAATCGTATTGTGGCTCAATGCAGTAGCTCCTTCTACACCAATCGAGTTGCGATCCAAATTTAGAGTTTGCAGGTTAGTCCAAGTTGTGTTGCCTCCAATGACAGCCGCATGGATTGCATTATATTCTTTCTTCACTAAAGTTAATTCTATAACACTCTCTGACTCGTTATACTTTAGGCATTGCAGCAAAGCCCGATCGAACCTTGCTCCTGATAGATCAATTTCTTCCAGACTCTTCGAAGTGATGTCTTGTATGACTTTGAGAGCATCACTTGCTTCCAAGGCAGCTGGGTTGCATCCTAAGTAAAGATACTTGAGCGCTTTCCAAGTCCCATTCATGCATAAGGAGATTAAAGTCTGCTTTTCATTGATCTTATTCGAACTCAAATCAAGCGTTGCTAGTTTTTCCCAAGTAGTATTTTCACTTATCATTCCCGCTCCTATGTCCCCAATCTCATTTTTACTCAAATTAAGAATTTCTAAATTCACCCAGATTTTGCTTTTACCAATTTGTATAGCTCCTATGTCGCCAATTTTATTTGATGCAAGCTCAAGCTTTTTGAGATTCTTCCAAATGTGATTATTTGTCACTTGTGACGCTGTTTCATCTCCAATTTGAGTGTATTTAAGAGTCAATTCTTCGAGTTGAGGCCATGACTGGTTGCCTCCGATGGCTTCGCCGCCCTCTTCTTCAAGAGAATTTCTCGAGAGATCAAGCTTCCGTAAATTACTCCAATATGTATTACTTCCTATTATCCGAGCGTGAATGGGAGTCAGCATTTCATTAATGGCAATGACTTCTGTGATTGCTTTCGATTCTTCTGAGTTGCTTGGAAATAACTTGTTCAGCACAGTTTCTGGAAAAACTCCATAATCTCCTCTCTTTTGAAGTATAACTATATTTTTATCAGATAGTTTATTGCAGCTACTGACAATTACTCCTTGCAAATTCAAACCTTTATTATTGGTTCCTCTGATGGTAACCGTTGGGGCAGACAAAACAGTGGTCGTCGGGAGCTTTGCTAATTCTACAACGTCTGTATTTTTGAAGAAGTAAGCAATTTGATTTGATGAATGATCGAGAGAAATGTTATAAATTAGGTCTTTGGACGCTTTTTTCAAAGGAATTTTGAGACATGTCTGGGCGTTGGACACGTCTTGAAGTACTAGCCCGTCTCCTATCGTCGCTAAGAATCTTTGTCCAATCAATCGGAAAGAAGAATCATGTATTTGTTCAGAAGGTAATGATTTTATGCAATACCCTCTCACAGTATCTACCATACTAATATAATCATCAAAATCATCGCTTGTCCTTAACCCTATTTGTTTTCCATCTGGGCTGAACTTGAAGAAAGTCGCTCTTTGTTGAAATTTCAGAATTGACTTCCCTGTAATAGCACTGCAGAGTCGCATTCTCTTCTTATAGACTCTCATTAGAAGGATATCACAGTCTTTCACACTCAGTTCACAGTTTGTAGCATCGTCTCCTTTAGTAATAGGAAATTCAGACCACGAACCCGTTGTAGTAGAATGTTTCTTAACTTTACTGCCACTCAATGCCATTACTTCTCTCCTTCGTGAGTTATAATTGAGTAATGTTTTATTTCCTATTGGCACATCAATTTTTTCTATACAATTTCCGGACGTAATTTCCCAGAAACAGAAACTAAGATTATCTCTTTCTGGGTTTTCTTCTTCATTCTCTTCCTCAGCTTCCGGTCTTTCTCTTTCTACTTCAATTTCTTCGTCACCTACATTAGTGCCATCTACAACTCTCCAAGAGTCGTCTTCTTTTTCTTCATCATAATAATAAGCTTCTTCGTCTTCTTCTTCTGAGTCTTCTTTTTGAGGTCTACTTCTTTTTCCAATACTCGTCAAAATTTGTTTTCCATTCATCCTAAATGGACAGTCCCCACAATATAACAAGGAACCAGGAATTCTTCTGATTTCTTTGAAATCGTTCTTTTGAAGACTAGCATTCTCGAAGATCACAGTCTGGTCACCAACATCAACAGCAAGATACTTCCCATCTAAAGAGTAGGCAACCTTGAATATCTGCTCATTTCGGAGTCTTAGACCAAGCGTTTCGCAAAATTTTATGTTAGCCAATTGAACTTCTACCAAATTAGCATTTTTTAGCCAAGTCTCAGTAAAATTAACTCCTCGTAAATTAGCATTCCTAAAATCAGTGCCTTCAAACATTCCATAACTTAAGTTGGCACCTGGGATGCTGATGTTGCTCAAATCTTGACCACTGAAATCATATCCCGCAGCATTGAGCATGGTAATTGCGTTTGCAGCTGCAACTGCAAAATCACTTTCCTGCTCAACTCCTCCTTTCTCACGAGAAATTTTGATTAGCTTAATCAATTGCTCAGTTGTGAGTCTATTATTTTTCACAGCGTCAAGAAGGAGAAGGAGTACAATTGAATTCGATGCACCATATGTAAGGAGTCTTTGATTGATAAGCAAATTTCTTGGAATTTCTAACTTTCCGTCTTGAATAGCAGAAGAAGGAACCTTCTCTCGAATCTCTTCTTCAATACTTTTTGCGATATAAAATTCACATATCCATGGATACTGGAAAATGACTCGAGATCGATTGCCGTCCCATTTAGCCAAGGGGTGCAATTTCAAAGTGAAAGAGGAATCATCGATGACTTCACCTTGGGCTTTGACTTCTTCATTCACCGAGTATCCGCTTGACTCTAAAGCAAAGTCCTGGGCTCGTCGGTTGATCACTACAATATAGGAGTCAACTATTTGGTTTTTTTTTATTTCTCCAAGAGCATCCTTGCTTTCTTTTTGATTTGCTGAGCTGTCCGTGGTCTCCATGGTCCTTTTTAAATTTGTTTTGATAGTCTCAGATACAAAGAAATCCAGGAGAAACCTATTGCTGAGTATTTTCGTTTCAGTTGAATCCTCCGCACCCATTCGCTCAAAGTCTTCTGACGTAATCTTAGGTAAGATTCGACAAATTATCCGAAGCATTGAGGGTACTCTTGCAATCTCTCTGAGAGAGTAGCGATCAATCAATTGCTCAAACAATCGAACTTGCTCCCACGATATCGATTTTGGGGACAAATCAGAAGGCAAACAGTTTAAAAGAGTGGGAGGTATACTAAATTGTTCAAAAACGCAGTACTTTCTCAAGTAGCACCTTATCTGCTCGTCGGAAAAAGGTTCTACGCTTCGATGCCAAAATGATCCTGGGCCAGCGCTAACAGGTCCCAAGAGAAGGTCCTTTCTTTGAACTTTTTGAAGATTTTCTTCTCTGCAGGTAATAATAAACTTCGTGTTCTTCCAAGGCTCTTGATGAATTTTGTGTAGCTCAAAGAAATTATGTTTCACGAGCTCTTCCTTGCTATCTAGCGAGCGGAAAGCATGGATATCTTCAATCTCATCATATCCGTCGAAGATGAAAAGCAAGCGAGGTAACTTGAGATTGGTAGGTTCTGAGGTCCTTAGGAAAGAGATTTCTTCTTCCGTGAGCGAGAGTTCTCTTGCAAGGGCTTCAGTAATTGCTTCCGATTTCGGGTTCTTGAGACATGAGAGCTCGACATAGATAGAGAACCAATTTTCATCGTCGTCTGACTCTGGATTGTGGTGCCAAGTAGAGAGTATTTCTCTTTGCAGATGTTGGCAGAAGACGCTTTTTCCTGAGCCAGCTTGTCCAGTCAAAAGTAGGATTCTTGGGTCTTTCGAGCTTTGAGAGGTTAAAAATTGCCTTGTTATATCATATGACAATTGCAGTAGTCTGTTTTCGCCAGTTACGTCGTTATGATGAATCGTTAAAGGTTCCACAAACAGATTTAGCTCTCTTTCAAGCTCCGTGTCCTTTAAGATTTTTTCTTGGTATTGCTGGAATTTGGCAAGTAGCATGGAGATATTAACTCCTAACATGTAATCTTTGTCACTTGCAAAGGTTTCCAAATATTTTTTATGATGTTTAGAAGTCTCTCCTATGAACACACCAGCAATTTGGGTAGAAACTGCCTCTTCATCAAGTGCTAACTTATTCTTCTCCCCTCTTAGAGCTTTGGAACCAGAAGCAAGGCATAGGTTCTCAGTAGAAAGGTGCTTATCCTGAAATTTGGAACTATTTAGCACGATCTGGTGCTGAACATCCATCAGCTCAGGTTTTCCTGCCTTCGATAGCTCAGTCTGGGGAGTTTGCTGGATTTTGCCTTTTGTTAAGTTTTGGAAATTCATGTTTGTTATTTTTGAGAATTGAAGTTTGATTTTGTTATTTACCTTATCTAATCGAAATAAATAGCCGCGTAATCAGAAAATCAAGTTCGCTTTAAAAACGCATGTAAAGGAAAATGTCGTTCAAGTCAAAAATAGACAGGAATATCTACCAACTAAGGAAGGCTGACCAATAGCCTTATCTCTCGCCCTTCCTCTCGATTCTTAGAACTCACAAGAGAGCAATTTTATTATTCATTTCTCCTTAGTTCCTATGACCATCCGTTTAAGGTTAAGTACGGCGAAAAATGAAAGATGACTGATGACGTTTCCACACATCCTCAGCTTGCACCCAAAATTTAAACAAGGAATCTACCTTGATTAATTGAGTGAGGTATTTAACTATAACAGATGGCTTTAATTGGCTTATTTTTTTATTTTGTTTATATCAAAATTGATTTACTGTATTGCGAATTGTGCTAATCGTTCTATTAATTGATTAATTAGCACAGCAAATTTCACTCA
>ENA-UOTX01001225-UOTX01001225.1-compost-metagenome-genome-assembly--contig:-NODE-1225-length-20706-cov-11.756265_pt1 | contig 20706 bp, 18 predicted proteins | sample MGYA00238143_ERZ746982 | MGnify/ENA primary metagenome ERZ746982 (study PRJEB28758, sample SAMN06268862) | compost metagenome | isolation source: single cell | place: USA: California, Emeryville, Joint... | reverse complement strand
GAAAGGTGTTAGGAAGCAAACAGATTCATTCTCTCCTCGCTGTCAAGTTATCTATCATAATTAAAAATTAACTACACTCTTAAATTTATGTCAGAGACACAATTTCCATGAAAATTTATCAAATGATACTTTTTACTTCTCCTCTAAAATCGTATGTTATTGGCTGAAAAGTTTATGGTAGAAACCTTGGTCTGCTTCTGTGATGTTTTGGGAGATGTTATTGAAGGATTTAGATCCGGGTTCTCTAAAAAGGCATTTGATACTTTGTTAGATTTTTCCATTTTGATATTAATAATTGTGTTTTATTATTTACTCAATGTTATTATATACAATTATATCTTTCCTCTTTTTTTTTTCTCTCTCACTATTATATATTTCGCATCAAGTGTCTGATGAAGTTAGCATTTCCTCATCAGCATTATTATCTCATATTTAAAGATTAAAATATTAGAATTAAAAAGTTTTATTAGTCTTATTAGATATCAATAGAAATCGAATTAATATCCCTACTCAAGCTTCTCCCCTCAGAAGACCCCTTCATTAGATATTATTAACCCTCTTCTCATTAATGAATTTAGACTTTTCGTTCAAACTCTTGGCACTTTCTCGAGGAATTTCTTGTAGAAAGCATACACTTTCTGGAAAGTCTTGGCGCTGTCTGGGTGAGCGTTCTTATCTGGATGCAGAAGACGCAGAGTATTCTTGTAAAATCCTTTAATTTCATCTATATTCTTTATTATCCTAAACAAAAAATTTTAGCATATCTTCAACCAAGATATGTTTACGATAATAGGTTGAAATAATTCTCTCCTGCAAAGAGGTTTTTATAGACAACAAAAGCTTGCTCGTAGGTAACTGAGGTGTCACTCTGCTGTTTCTTCATAAATTCTTCAGCAAACATTTTTGCGTATTGCTCGGTTTGGGTTTCAATGTAGGAGAAAGTTTGCTGAGACTGAACAAGGAGAGGGTTTGCTTGAGTAAAAACTTGCTTCGGCTGATGCTGCGTCGTAGTCATTTCCGTTGGTTTTGGCGTCGTCGTGGCCGTGTTCTGTGCTTGGATTTTCGCTTTCTTGAAGAGTTCTTCCTGAAGAAGTTTGTTTTGTTCTTCACGTTCCTTTTTCAATTGCTCTTGGCATTGGATCTTTTCAATTTTCGCGTTCTTTCTGCAGTGAGGACACCATCTCTTATTCGCACTAATTAATAAATAAAAATCAATTACTCAGAGAACAGAATAATCTCTTTTACCTCTTATACGAGACATCCCATCTGTGTCCCGATTCGCATTCAAAAGTGAGTGTTTCTCCATATTTCTCACTGATAAGCTTTCCTTGATTCTTCAACGCGAATTTTTGAAGAGAAATATGGCGTTTAATGCAAGTCTTGCAATCAATTGCTTCTTCCTTGCGCAATTCGTGTCCCATAGGGCACAAGCGCTTAGGACCGCTGCTGGTTGGCATTGGGCTATCGCAAGTATCGCAATCGGTTAAGGCGTCTTCGTCTCTAATAGCAGAATCGTCTTCTTTTTTCTCAGATTCGATTGAATCTCTGAAAGCGCGCCCTTCGAATTGGATCGGCTCCTTTTTCACGTGCTTTCTGAGTCTCGGCTCGTAGGCGCGAGCTGATATAGAGTTTTCATACTTGGCGTATGAATGTAAGGTCTTTGAGACATTTAATAATTGATCTTGACAACAAGTATTGGAACCACAAATAGAGGAATTGCTTATAATATGCTGCGGCATTTGAACATATCCACTTGTTCTTGTCGGTGATCTCGGGGTTTCTTTTCCTTTAACAGATGTAGAGGACGATGCCTCCTCCATCTCCCACAGTCCAGTTTTTTCGAATGTAAAGTCATTGACGTTGTAATAGTTATTGTTAATGAAATGGACTGTGTTCTCAACCTGCATAAAATTTTTGATTTGTAAATCACATCGAAAATGCACGATTTATAAGTCGTGGCTAGCGAATCATTGTGTGGGATTCATTGACATCTGGTGAGTCGCTGTCCGACCAGTTCTGATCAAAATTTGTATCGCTAATTAAGGGCTTTTCTTTATCTGGCCAGATTATTAAGAAAAATGTAACTATCAGAAGTTCTTACGACCTCCCTTGGAGGCAATTAGTTTGAGTACACCTTAGTTGCGGAGTGCAACAGTAACATTATTTTCAAGTGCTGAGCTGCTTGTGATAGAGAATGATGTAGTTTTATGTTCGATCGCAATTAGATTAGATTGAGATGGCCAATAGTTGGGATTCTTCATGCTTGGAAAGACTTCCTCATTCAAACTCAGTTGGAGATTAATCAGAAAGTCAGCAAAAATCTTTGATTAGTTACTTTCACATTTGAACCTTGGAAACATGAACATTTAAATGCTGTTTAAATCAAATTATGTTGCAAGTGAAGATAAACTAATGAATGGTTTAATTTTGGAGAGAATATAACTGTAGCAAAATAAAAGGCTATATATATAGAACAGGAAACTAATTTAGACAACAGTTTTAGGGATGAAAAGATAGTGACGCTGTTAAAGATCGACGAAATAATGCATGGATTGAGCACACAACGGCATGCTAACCTAAGTACTGTTAAATCTCTCTGGGTTTGTGGTGGTGGCGGAGAATCCCTGTATTCTTTTCTTTTCGCTTCAAATGCATCAAAAATGATATTTAGCAGGACAATTCTTAAGATGCTTACAAAGTACACATCAAAATATATTTTGGGTGATTCTGTGTCTAAAATTCACGATTTTATCAATAAATTCCTTTTTTATCCTCGAGTTTGTTTCTCATTCCGAATTCGGAATGTGAAAGCCTCAGCGATTACAATACTCGCAGGTTAATGAAACTTTACTTTTAGTATTTCAGATTTGAGGTGTTCTATTAACAAATTGACAGCTAATGAATAACAAATCGGAGCTCTTCACTCGCAAATAGTCTGACTATTATGTTCCCATCAAATTTGAATTCAAATGCGTGAAAAGCTCCACACGCAACCCCAAATGAACACCTGATGTTCTATGATACGATTCAAATTGAAATGTTAAATATGGCTCTTTATCGAATTAGATAATTCGATTTGGATTTAAATCGATTTGGGAATCCAACAATTAATCTATTAATTGAAATTTTGTTTGTTTACCCTCCATGGGACTCGAAGTCTTGGTATTCTACATTAAAACAGCCATCCTCTTTGGAATACTCGGCGGTGCGTACTATCTTTACTCCCAAATCATCAAACCCGCCTTAACCATAGCATATTACAAAAGACAAGGCTGCTTACACGTAAAACTTGCTGGTTTAAACGTTAAAAAAGATCTCCAAGAGAACGCCAAGAAATACGGTGACGGTCTCGGACCTATCTACATCGCAGCCAAAACGAAGCCTGATGCTGACGCAATCATCCTGCAAATGGGCTCTCAAATAATGATTCAAATCACAAGTCCAAAGCTCATCAAAGAATTTTACGCTAAAGAACTTCAATACTACAAAACCTCAGCAAGCGTCGATATTTTTGGCCTTCTCGTGGGAGACGCGATCTTATTTCAAACCGGCGAGCCCTACAAAAAACACAGAAAACTGTTAGCTAAGCCTTTCCATTTCGATTTTCTCAAGTATCATGTAACTTCTATCGAAAACCAAGCAATTGAGTATTGTAATGAGATTGCTGAAGGAAATCTTTCAGCTTTCCGTGCTCAAGAGACTTTCCGAAGGTTTATGGGCGGAGTGGCGACATATATCTTACTCGGAGAGAACGTAGATAAGCATATACTTGAAGGGAAACCGGCGATGGAGTTCATTAATGACACATTTGATATGATCAAGGATGTTTCACAACAGTTCTCTTACACATTATTTGGCTTAAAATTCGTAAAAGCAGGAATTTTACCTTCCCATGCAAGAGTCCTTGAACGCTGCCGACTTGTTTATCAAACTTACCATGAAATATACAAAAGGAAGGAGAAAGAATACATTGATTCCGGCAAAAACGTCCCTGAGGATAGAAAGAACCTTTTACAGTTCCTGGTTGACGCGAAGACTAACCAAAGCGAAGTTCAAGTTACCGATGAAATGGTAGTGGGAAGATTCATGGACATGACTATTGCAGGTATGGAGAACACAGGCAAGTCGGTTGCATTAGCATTGTGCTATCTGCATTTCAATCCAGAAATGAAGAAAAAGTTAATGGAAGAGATTAATGAGTACTGGCCCAAGGGCAATCGAATCAGCATTGAAGTTATTAATGCTTGCAAATATTTGCACGCGTTTATCAAAGAAGTTCTCAGGTTTGGCACAAACTTCGGTACTTCCCTTGACGCCACTCAAACCCACAAATTAGGGAATATTACTATCCGAAAGGATCAGTTTGTTGGAGTTTCGTTTGCGTTTATGCATGCTAATCCGAAATTCTATCAAAATCCTCTGGAATTCGACCCAGAAAGGTATATAAGGAAAAGCAAGAGTGAGGGTCATAACGAAGAGCCATTCGCCTGGTTGCCTTTCGGATCTGGTCCAAGAAACTGTCTGGGGCAGAATTTGGCACTGCTCAATATAAAGATCATGCTGCTATATTTCTTGCGAAGGTTTGACTTTGAACTTCCGAAGGACTATAAACTGAAGTTTACGATTTCTTTGACGAGAAATCTGATGACTCCTCCAGTCTTCAAATTAAAGCCATTAGATGCTTAAACCAATCAATAAATTCAGATAAAGGCTATAAATTGCTTAACATAACAAGAGTATGGTATAGATAAAATTTGCTGTATCTTGCATGAATCGTGGAGTAGCTGTTGAAAAATTGCAATGTGGCCTTGGTGTGGAATGATTATTAATACATAAACCCATAGAAAGTATCTAAACTTATTGAAAACCAAAAGATGCAGCCAAAAACATGTAGTTTCAATACCAGAAAAATACAATTTAAGCTTATAACCTAAGTAGTCCTACAATTTCAAAACGCAAACCGTTATTGATTGCCTTCAGAAATTGGCCCTGGTGATTTTTTTGATTCGAATAATGCGTCTACTCTTTTGATCGATTTCGTGATGCTTGACTGCCAGGTTTTCATCTTATTGTTCAGTGCAGCCGAGTAATCAAGCCGAAATCCTTTCCTGAAAGGAAACAGTTAAGAATACTCAAAATTTTGCAAGATTTTACTGCAAGTATTTTTTCTTGAAATATTGGTCGTATTCAAATAGATTCATATCTCCCACGGTCGAAGGACGCTCGCGATTATATTCGAGTATTATATCTTTCGCATTCGCCTTATCAGGTCCAATACTCAGTCTTCCTGAATCTCGAGACTCCAATCGATTGAATTGATGATAAGACTGACCAATATGTGTAGCGGTGCTAGGAGAAAATTTGCTCGATAAACAACAGGAAACTCTTGAATTTTCTACTTCAATCTACTCGGCTCATACACCTTGTCAATTTTATCAAGCGCTCTGCTAAACTGTTCATGTGCGTTCAATGACGTTTGCGGTCTCTTCATATCGCTGTCAAATTTTCTGAAATCTTCAATTGATTTAAGCCTATATTAGAGATTATCTGGTTAGAACAGAAATCAAGAAAAATATTACTTTTGAGGAATTGCGAATTTTTTTGGTAAACTAACGCTTTTCTTGAGAGAGAAACCGGGTTTCTTATCGAACGTTTTATTTGTTGTCGATTCAATAGGCGCAAGCTTCTCGTACTCACGCGAACTATCATTAGACTCCGACGAGCTCTCTGATTCCTCTAATAAATGAATTAATTCGCTTTCAACATAGTATTTGCAATTTTACCTTTTTTCTTTTGCAGCCCACGAGCAGATTTAAACGGTTTCGTCGCTTTGTCAATCTTCGAGATTGTAGTTCTGATAATCTCCTCTTTATCCAAGAGCTCGTGGTCCGGCTTTATCTGGGCTAATATCTTATTCACCTGAATATTTCTCCGATCAAAATGATTCAAGAGGTATTCATTGTCCTCAATATTCGGAACGCTGCGTTTCTTCGTTGATGGAGCCTCAAAGCCATTAGACGCGCTGTATTTTGGAGTTTTAATTGATGCGAATCTCGGTTGCGCTGTACCGGGCTTTGAAGATTTACCGATCGACTTTAATAGCGTTTCAGTCTGGATTTTTGTGACGTTTAAGGTGGTTCTCGGGCGAATAGGTAGACTGAAATCGAATTTAGTGAGGTCCGTGGGTTTGAACTCCAGCGCTGGTTTCTTTGCTTTTGGCTTGTAGAAAGTAGAAGTTGCTGTAAGGTTCATTTTTTTGTTTTTGTTTGAAATTGTGGGCGAGGATCTTTCATCCATTGATTTTCTTGCGCTGTAGTCTTTAGTTATCGAGTTAGGTTCAAGAGGTGCGTCGGACTCTATTCTTGTTTGATCATCTTGAGAGGTGCTTTTGTGTTCTTTGGTAGGCGATAGCCTTAAATTTATTTTTTTGGTTTTAGGCTCTTCCAGTCTTCGTTCTTCCAATTTTTTTATGATATCCATCGTTTCATCAGCGACATCGATCTTCCTAAAGCGCTGTACGCCTTGACTCCACATGAAAAGTCTGGGATACTTCGTTTTGACCTCGATTTTGTTGAAATTGTTGACGAATTTGTTGAATCCTTGGACGAGGTCAGTGAAATGGAAGTCGTTTTGCATTTTTGCGACGTCTGGATCAGAGATGAGATTGCCTGTTGATAAGGAGGATTTCTGCTTGGAGCGAAGAGTGCCTCGGAAATTCTTTTGGCCGCTTGGGGAGCTCATAGAGATGGGGTTTGTTGATTTATTTTAGATAATTTTTCAATCACTGGGTTCTGTACAGTGTAATGTGCTGTAACGGAATTAACTTTGATTCAGTTTCACTCTTAGATAACTTGAAAGGCAATTCAGTATTTTGCCTTGAATCAAAGAATATTACAGAAAGGTAATATTGTCAGAGGAGGAATGGAGATTATATCAGCTGAATGAATCAATTAATTGTGGCGTGTTCCATTCTGCTATGAAAAATTAATCAATGATCAAAAGTGTTTTGAAGGCATTCTGAGTGATAGAGAAAACAGCTCTATCTTATGAATTATCATGATAACCACCATTGAAAAAAGAAAAGAGATGTGCTTTATTCTCAAGAGTTTTGATTCTCAATCAATTGAAACTTTGCTCCTTCAACTAAATGATACATGGTCTATATTCTCTCCAGATCATATCATTCATGTATGTCTTTCAATGCAAACTCTTGAAATTCATTTTCTTGGTTTTTTGGGCTTTTTCAATATTAATCACATCACCAAATACTAATCGAAGAGACCCTTGTAAATTTTCCTTTTGGTTAAAAACAAACACATAGATATATCGCAGAAGCTCGTCATCTGCAAAATATTTATGAAAATTACTATCTAGTCAACATCACTTTTATAAGCTGTTGAATGGATGAATCCCAACTTCAATTAATGAAAGTTAACCTAAATCTGAGTCTATTAGGATCCCAGCCTTCTTAATCATCATGTGGTTTTGATTTGAGTGCAATTCCTTCTTCTTCCTCACCTCTTCTGTGTCCAAATTCTTTCTCTTCACTGTATTTGCCAATTTTTCTTTGTTCTCTATATATTTCCAAAAGAATAGTAAAAGATCGCACATTATATGATTACCCAGCGTTGCCCTTTGTAGCGGCCTCTTTCGCTCTCTTTCGGAGGTAGAGGAACAACAAAAACAGAGCAAAGTACAACTATTTGTATTGAGAGGACTGCCAATCGAGAATATGAGGGTTTACCACCGTGGAAATAATGAAAACTGTCTGGCTCTTCGTTTGGCTTGTCATTTCAGGAAGAGTGCTGGCATTCTTAGAAATCAAGATGCTGAGAAATCCCTGTGAATGATTTAAAATTAATAATTATGCGAATGCTGGGCGATACCAGGTAGAGAACTCCGGTCCCTGCGATGATAGCGGCAAAAGTGTACACTATGATTGGACAATTAACGTTAAAGCACTGAGTTTGATTGGTTTTTACATGCTGACATGGCCTTTCTTTGTTTATTTATCTACACTGTTTGATATTTCGTTTTGAGATTATATATAAATTGCTGCAGAAACGGATAATTGCTCTAATTGGAATAAAGGTGAGTTTTTTGGCAAATGTTATCGTTCTTGTAAAACTTAAATAAAATTAAAAAATGTCTTTCTCGGTATAATTGGAACGGAGAATAAACCCATGATATTGATTGTTGTAAAACAGTTTTCCCAAAAAAATTTGTTTGATAGTTTGTTATCCGATCGAAAAATCGAGCAAATGGGTCATTTTTCTTCTCAGCAAATTTCCCAGCACATCGAGTCTTTGATACGGCATTGCAAAGAAAGGAAAATTTGCAAATACGAATAATTTATTCGATGTGTGTGCTTTGGCAATAAATATGAAAACGTTCTCATGCTAATCTTCCCTGAACTATGCCACATACATACATCGACAATTGAATTATGATCTAATTCAAATGCTCACCGTCCTCATCCTCATAAACACCTCACTTCGTGTCCTCTTAGTTTTATTTTTCCGCAGCAAAAATTTCTTTGACACAGGAATTAATATATATTAGTTCAGTTTAGCAGTTACTGAAACCGCAACACTACCATGAACCTAACTGATCCAACTAAAGAAGGAGTCACAGTGAGAATTGCGAGCAAATCATCGTCCATTTCCAATTCTCGCAGCAGCCCTCTGCAGAAGAAAAAAATTCCAAAACGTGCTCATGATCGTAATCCACTCACAATGTTAAAAAGAGAAGCTTTCGCCGGTAACGAGTGCATCCTCCTTCATCCTTTAACTAAACATCTTCACAAGATCTTTCATTATTTAAGTTCAAAAGGAAACCCCAGGCAAAATCCACCACATTCGAAGAGACTTTATCTCAAAAAGAGCAATCTCAGCCCGAAATCACTCCGATCACCGGCGACACCACATCTATCCTGAAGGCCTTTAAGCTTATCAACCCTCAAATGGAGAACAATGCACTTGAATATCAGCAAATCAAGAAAAAAATGGCACTCTACGGAATCCATTTCACAGAAAAAGAGTTTAATTTACTTACCGGTGGCGCTAGCGAACTAAAACCAAAACACATCCTACACATGATGAAACAGGTGCCCCTACCTAAAGACCCCCTTGAAAAAACGTTTGAAAAAGTATATCCAGAAGGCCACGGAAGCATTCATATTCCCAAATTGAAAAAAATTTTGCTTGACCTCGGAAAGCCTGAGTTGGACTTGAAAGATGAGCAAATTGTTCACGAGTTTTTAGACCTTGATCAAGATGATAGAATTTCCGTAAAAGACATCGACGACGCATTCAATTACTTCAGCTCAGCTGACAACAGGCCTCAAACTGAGTTTTTGCATCGATTAAGTCTTCATATGAGTCCTAAGATGATGCCTCGCTAGGTTTTTTTCATTTACTTTGCGATTACTGCTTGTTTAGCTAGATAAGGTTCTTAACTGGTTTTTTGTGGTTCATTAATACGTTTACAATATAGAGAAAAGAGAGACACCGTGTCTTTCTAATGAAATCAACAAAGAGATAGATGGATGAAAATTTGTTACTGTGTATCAACCCCCTCTCCCTTCCATAATAGAAAATTCACACCAATTTACTACAAAAGATTTAAGGGCTATACAATCATTATATGCGTGAAATTTTCATAATAAGCTGCTACCTAAAGAAGGGGAGGAATCAATTCATAAAACTGCTCATAAATCAAAGCATGGAGGGTGTCTGGAACACGGTCGGCATGAAAAAGCTTAAGAAGGTCCAAAGCTTGAGCCCTAAGTAGTACTGGAATCGCTGGAGTTTCAGCAAAATGCTTTTCGTTAAGGTGGCCTTGTGATTCTTCGTCATATCTTCCTCAACGGCTTCAAAGCAATATTTCACCTAACAGATAGATGATTTTAACAACTGAGGTCGGAATTGCTGTGCTACCCAAAGTGACAGGTCTCTGTTCTCCCGAGAGCCTAATAGCCGGCTTTCAATCGTTCTCAGAAAATCATTAGTCTTGAAAAGAGCCGAGAGGTTACTATCAATGATGTGTTAATCTAAAGGAATTCAAGAGCATTTTTATTACGATTCCAATCTTTCCAGTATTGAAAGGATTTGCTTAAGCCTCATTTGGGCGACATCTTTCATCTCATCCCTTGAGAACTCTCCTTCGGTTGAAGGACCGTTCTTAGCTTTCATGACATCATCGTATTCTTTTGACATCATCATTGTAACTATCGTTGAATAGTACTCCAGCACACCGTATTTAGCACATACATCCTTAATCATTTCCTCATTTTGAGTGAAAATTCCTGTAAAAAGATGTTGATATCGACATTTAGGTGACTGCAAGTTACCTTTCCAAAGATAGCTATATTGGATTCGGTCATAATCAGAAAGAATCTTATAGATTCCATGGTCTAGAAGGACAATCACGGGCAACTTTTTCCCAGTCTTGTCTTCTCGGTAAGAGACAAATATATTCCCTTTTCGAATATTTTTACTCACAAAATTCATGAATTCAAGCGCTTACCAGGATGAGGGTCAGCGTGGATCACTCCGTACTTGAAAATCTGCTGGCAATACCCATCAGAGAGGATTTTTGCTACATGCCGCACATCCAGACCCATCTTCTTTATCTCATCGACTTTATCAATGGAGACTCCTTCAGCAAATTCCATAACGATAACTTTATCCTATATTAATCAGTTGATGATTCATGCATCTAGCTTTTTGCAGTTACGCTTGAGTATTCCTGGTAGATATGAGGGACCTAATCGACACTCAGCTTGAATTCAAGCAAAAAGAAGAAACTAGTACCTTGAAATTCGGATTTTCTTTGAATATGTTCGACATCAACTCTGCGTTTTTGGCTTCAAGGTCAAAAGCGAGCTCTTTAGGAATATTGGTTGCTAACGCCGAGGCGACCCATCCGTACTTAAAATCAGGGAAGATATTTTGCAGCGTCGTCAAAAATGTTTCTGCCAGCCAGATATCTCCAGCACATTGCTCTTTCAGAAATCGATGCTGAAGCTTCACAGCGACTTTCTGGCCATTTGAGCGTAACGTCGCCCTATGAACTTGAGCAATAGAGCCAGAATTGATAGGACGATGGTCAAATTCTTAAATGGAAAAATCTTTAGACGAAATTGCAAACCCAGAGACAAATTACCAGTAAACACCTCATCAAGTTGTTTTCCCGTTGACTCTTGAAAAACGAGAGACACATTTTCGAAGCTACTCTCTGGACAATGCTGGAAAAATTGCTTCATTTCGTCAATGTACTCATCCGGCACAACCGTCTCCATCTAAAATCACAATTCAATAGCGTCAGTACTGAGTAATTTTCATAAGGAAAGCTTACATTCGCCATGGACTGCCCCAGTTTGATGTATATGCCTCCATTTTGTCGAATCATTTTTGAGATCATTTTGGCACCCTTTCGATGCTTTTCTTCACTCGGCTTGGATGACTATAAGCCAAAAGATCACAGTTAAAGCATCCATCATACAAATTCAATAAGGGTTACCAGAGTGTACAAAGCGATCAACTTTCCGCCAGTGAACAGGAAATTGGCCGCCCTTGCACCTGCTAGGACGACCTGTTTCTTTTCTTTCGCTAGCTCAGGATATAAGTGGCTTGCCACCTCGTATGAGCCCGCAACTCCGATGCAAGAGGCCAAAACAAATTTTGTGAGAATTCCCATAAGGTAAGTACGTAGTTTTTAATTTGAGGCTTAGTTTAGATTTTGCGAGTTAATAACTTTTCGGAGGGTTTTGGATCTTAGTCTCACAATAAAATTTAATAATGAATCACGAATTCCTTCTATTTCTTATATGACGCAATACGATATAAAATCATAACACTCTTAATCTATCTATTTAATCAATAGGCAGTCCTCTCTCAAGCTTATAGAACACGCCTTTCATATCAACGAGCTGGTCATATTGGCCACTTTCTACAATCTTTCCATCAACAAACACAAAGATCTCATCAGAGTCTTTGATCGTCGAGATTCTATGTGCAATTGTGATTGATGTTCTGTGTTCAATGGCAACATTCAGCGATTCCTGCACTATCTTTTCGTTGGTGGTGTCCAAGGCGCTGGTGGCTTCATCGAATAAGATAATAGGCGGATTGTTAATAACCGCTCTCGCGATAGCAATTCTCTGCTTCTGACCTCCAGAGATCTGACCACCTTTAGGTCCAACGATTCTATCGAAGCCAGTACCGAATTTCTTGAGATCTTCTTCGCTTGCCTCTGTACATATCCGTTAAATACCCAAAAATTTAAAAATTAATTACCGTATTCATTGTTCTCAATAAATGATAGCGCATTTGCAATTTTGGCTGCATTTCGAACCTCTTCAGTGGTAGCATCTTCCTTAGTGTATCTTTTTGATTAAAAATAAAGCGTAAGCTCAAAAAAGCCAAGCAAACTTTGGAAATACCTAATGTTGTAGTCAATCGATCCATTGAAAAGTGTCGGCTCTTGGGAAACAATACCGATGTGTTTTCTCAGGAATTTGATATCAAAGTCTTTAATATTTCTTCCATCGATAAGAATCTCGCCTGATTCGATATCATAGAACCTCAACAACAGAGCAAAGACTGTGGATTTTCCGCATCCACTTGGACCAACGAAAGCGACTTTCTTTTTCGCTGGGATTTTAAAGCTCAAATCTTTGACAATGTATTCTTCTCTTGAAGGATATTTAAACCACACGTTCTTAAACTCGATCTCGCCGTTAAATTCGATGTCTTTAACAGTTCCTGAGACCAACTCTGGTTCTGTGTCTAAGAGCGCGAAGATAGATTTCGCTCCGACCTTCGCTTTACCGACATCAGGCATGTATTGCAAGGCCCCTCCGCTGCCGAATGCTGCGAACATGAGGGCAAACACTGCTGTGTACATGTCCAAAAAGTTGATTCTTCCCTTATACATGAAATAAGCTCCAACGTAAAACACTGCAGCGTAGACAGCATAGATTAAGAACTGTCCTATGCCGAACATAACTCCGGATTTGCTCCCCTTTTTGAAAGCAAATTCTCGCGCTTTTTCGAGTTTTGCGGTGTGCATTTCCTGCAAGCGGGCCTCGCTACCGAATGAGGCGACTGTTCTGATATTATTCACAGCTTCGGTGACGAAACCGCTGGATTCTTTATATGTGGTATCGGTTGTTGTCGAAATGCCTGTTTGCAATTCTTGGTCAACCATTCCTGAGATGGTCAACAGAGGCATGAGGACGATACATGTCGCAGTGACTTCCCAAGAGTAAATAAAAGCGATTGCAACTCCGATGACAAGAGATGATATTGCTTGAATGATAACTCCAACAACCGAACTGGTCATCTCCTTCACGTTCGCTGCGTCTTGAGCGAGCTTAGCTGACAGGTTTCCTGGGGTATTGAGAGGGTCATCGAACCATTTCATATCCATTTGAAGCATTTTTTTGTAAACGGCTGTTCTGAGTTTCAGGGTAAGATTTTCTGCCAATGTTGAGAAGAAAATGGCCTGGAATCCGTTAGCTACACCTGCAGAGATCGCGATTATGAGGAACAATATGGCGAGCCAGCCGGTCTTTTTGTCATAGTCCGGACTATCGGGGAAACTCATATCACTGATCATTTCTGAGAAAACTGTTGAGAAAGATGGGAATACCATACCATTGATGATAGCAGTGATGACGCCGAAGAAAAGGAGGTGATATTCGCCTTTGTTATAGGTGAAGAGTCTCTTAAACAGGCCATAGGTCTCTCTCATTGAGATGGCAGCCGCTGCGGCTTTAATCTTGGCTGCTTCGTCAAGTTCAACTGGCTTCGCGGCCACGAGCTGAGTAGTAGGAGATTCAGTTTCAGTTTTCTTATCACTTTCTACTTCTTCTTTTTGCTGCTTTTCACTATTAATTTCCATGTCTACCATTCCTGAGGCTTGTTGATGATGGCTACCTGTAGGAATTTGATGCTGTTGTAGCTCCTTGTAGTATTCTCCGGTCTTCATCAATTCGTTATGAGTTCCCATCTCAACGATTTTCCCCTGTCTGAAGACGAGGATCTGATCCGCATTTTGAATCGTGGTCAAACGGTGTGCGATCACAATCGTTGTTCTTCCAACGGAAATTTGGTCCAAAGTCTTTTGGATCTCAATTTCATTTTTTCGATCCAAAGCGCTCGTGGCTTCATCAAGAAGAAGGATTGGTGGATTTCTGAGGATGGCTCTAGCAATAGCAATTCTTTGTTTCTGACCTCCAGACAGTTGAGCACCACCTGGGCCCACAAAGGTATCAAATCCATTCTGCATGTTAAGGATAAGGTCGTAAATCTGTGCTTTTTTGCAAGCTTCGATCATTTCGGCTTCAGTTGCGTTCTTATTTACGAACAAAAGGTTCTCTCTGATGCTTGTGGCGAAGAGCACAGGTTCCTGTCCAACGTATCCGATGTTGTTTCTAAGCCAGAGAAGGTTTAATTTCTTGATTGGAGTATCATCAATGAGGATTTCTCCGCTGGTAAGATCGTAGAATCTCTCTATCAGCTGCATGCAAGTAGTCTTTCCGCAGCCGCTCTCTCCAACAAACGCTGTTTTTTGTCCAGCTTTAATCGTCATGTTGAGTCCATTAAGCACTGGTACACTGGAGCGGTTTGGATAGCTAAAATGTGCGTCTTTGAAGACAATTTCTCCTTTGAGGGTTTGGAGTTTTTCTCCATTAGAATCTTCAATGTCAATGAGGGGTTTAGATTCTATGATGTTCATGATTCTAGCCAATGCCTGTTTACCTTCTGAGAGGGCTTTGACAACTGGGGTGGCGTTTCCTGTGGAGAACGTTGCGGTAATTATAGAGAAGAAAATTGTAAGTACAGTTCCTGAATCGTAGCCGTTCTCTGGGTTCTTGACGAGTCTTGAACCGATCCAAAATCCAAGAGAGTAGTTACCAAGCATGACGAAGAGCATGAATCCGAGGGTCAAGCCGATGATCAATGCGTATTTCTTTGCAATTTTAGCGACCTCAGCCACAGCTGCCCGATAACCTCTGAGCTCTTTTTCCTCACCACCGAGCCCAAACACGGTTCTGATGGCAGTTAACGCCTGTTCTACAAGTCCACCTCCTTTCTCGTAGGCTTCATTCGTTGCTTTTACGGATTTCTGGACAGCCCATCCGAAAAGACCTGCAGCAATAGAGGCTGGAATCATAACAGCCAGTAAGATCAACGCAAGCAGCCATCCTTTGATAAATCCGACGATAATTCCTCCGACGAAGAGCGAGAGGAAGTTGAAGAGGTTAGCGATCTTGTTTCCAATCGCGGCTTGAATAGCGGTACAGTCATTGGTAACTTTGGTCGAGAGTTCAGCAGGATTTATGCTGTCATACCACCTGATCTCTTGGCGTAGCAGCGCCTTGAAGTACTCCTGGCGGATCCTAATACTCTGTCTGTCTCCAGTGATCATCCAAAAAGAAATTCCAATTATGGATAGTACCATCGCACCAAGTCCAATCGCGAGATAGTAAAGCGAGTACTTTCTTGCTTGAACCATGATATCTTCTGGTTTGGAGTAGTCGGTCGTCATTCCACCAAACACAATAGCGTAGAGAGGAAAAGTGAAACCCAAACAACATGAAGCTAATGATCCAACGATCATGAGGAAATAGTCAAGCGTTGTGGCATATTTGAAGATCTTAAAGAAGGAGACTGGCGGGAGATCTTCGTCTTTAGTCGCTGGCATACCTGTGTTTTGCTTGTTGTCTACATTGACTTCCAATTTTGGGCTTGGTAAATCCGCAGGCTCGATCTTCTTGAGTGAAATCTCGTTTTTTGGGAAGCTGTCGTCGGCAGAGGTTCTATTGTCCAAGAGAGGTTCATTCAAACCTTGGCTTTGGCCTTCAGATGAGATATCGTTCATTTCCTTTTGTTGAATATCGTATTATTGAGCTTAATTTAAAAATCTTGGCTTTTAAAGTGAGGCGGGTTATTCCCTTTAGTAGTTTAAATCCAAAATGAGTATTCGGGGTTTTTGAAAAATTATAATGGGCGTTTGGATTAATTGGCTCTCAATTCTCTTTTCAAAATAATGACTCAGAATCCAGGGTGATTCATGGATTAGTGATTAAAATAGAATTTGCCGATGCGGAACTAAGCAAAAAAGGAAAAAATCCATTGCATGCGTTGCTTCTAAAAAATTTCTCAAATGGTTGCTGTACTCATGGATCTCACAATTCAAAGTATATATTAGTGAAAAAAAAATCGAACGAAGAAGATAATTATGGTTTGGGTAGAACTCTACTCCCGGTCACAAGAGAGAGAGTAAGAAGCCAGGTGAAGAAAAAAACGCGTTTCAGTATTGGACTACTCATAAATTCGCATAACATAAGCAAATATAGACTGCTCTTCCTCATTGGTGCTGGGAATCTTTAGTAGCCTTATTATAATATATAAATTTTTTTATCAATCATTTAAAGAATTTTCTTTCAGTTCTGTGTGAGGGGCACCGGCTCTGATATGTCTGAGACCTCAATCAGTAGTGTTTCACTAGACTCACTTTACCTCTAATAATGTTTCTGAAATTGTAGATATTCTCTCTGACGCTAGTTAAGCTAAACTTTCAAAAAAAACTTTAGCATAGCTTTTGCCGATGCCTTCGAGAGAAAACACCTAAAACATGTGCCAAAAGGCTAGTTTGGATGCGGTATTGTAGCTGAGGTTAGTATATTATAATATGAGTTCGCAGACAGTCCATAAACTTTTTGAATCGATTTTTAATTTTTTAAGTTTGTGGCTAATGAAGTTACATCGGAATAAAAACCAATAAGAACCGAGTTAACCATAAGCACATAGTTTTCAATAGGCGCTTATCAATTTGGGTTTCTCCTACTTCCTTATGTGAGTTTACATAACATTAATTGCTGAAATTTTTCTGTAAGGTCAGATCAAATACATTAGCAAATATTAAATGACCCAGTATCATCACATGATATTGTAATTCTCTCTCTCTAAGGGTTTGAAATCTCTATAGGTACAGCTCTCTAAGGAGATTATTCATCATACATCTCAAACTCACATGGTCCGACTTAGTGTCCGCACAATTACAAGATTAATTTATTAGCAATAATAAAATATGGTAACGTACAACCTATCCTCTCTAGAAAATAGTTTCTTACATGACCACTCGATCTCCTTACCGCAACTTAAAGACTACAACAGAAACCTGTAAGAAAACACATTTACAATACTAGCATAAACCTGAACCCTTTAGTACCAAATTCAACGACGAGAGCGAAGCAGCAAAAAAATTAATCTTCCAATTGCAGAAAGCATTAGATTTGATATGTCCGCCCTCCAGAGAAACAACCAGACAACCTGACATCACAGTCATTCAGCCTCAGAAGAAAATCCTCCCAAGAAGCAAGTCTGTTGAGCCACCATCTAGAGCATCAACTCTATTCAAACAGACTCAAGTCTCCGTTGCAGCAGGCAATTATAAGGAGTCATTATCCAACGTTGTAAAATACAATGAATCACAGATGACTTCCGCTCGTACACAGCAATCGGATTTTTTATTGCCATTAGAGTCTTTCAATCAGAAAAAAAAGGAACTCTCGCCTGAATGGAAGAAAAAAATGTCACTAGTGAGCAAATTCGGTCCCGCCAGAAACCGCCAAGCAGTAGCATATCGAACCGGGCTTGACTCAACAAAGGAGCTGTGGAAAGCTGGTGAAAAGAACAAGAAACTAAAAATGCGGAGTCAATCTAACCCAAGAAGCAATTTATTCCCTTGGGACGGCGCAAAAGATGAAATTCTCTATCAAGGAAAAGATTTTAACGAAGAAGATGAGGCTGAGAACACTAAGAAATTAATCAATATGATCGAGGGCCAAAAGTCCTCGAAGCCTATCTCAAGAAGCAGCTCTGTTCCTGCACTCACTAAGCGAACACAAACTTCTTCATCCAAAAAAAGCCAAGCTCTTTCAACCTTTACTCGGGCTTTTGCAGACCCTCTGCAAGAGAATAACCCTCAGCCAACCGCTTCGACGTTCAGAGATTCAAATTTTTCACTAGAAATGCATGCTCGAACCCAGAGGCGATTTAAGAAGCTAGGAATAGAGCATCGGATACCTCTCATACCGCATACAGAAAAAGAGCGTTTGACTGGTTTTATTGAAAGCGAGTATATTAATAACCTTATAAACGATGATGTGGAATTAGCAACTGAGATAGAGCAGCTAATGCGGCGCAGCTTCATGAGGAAACTATACAAACAAAACGAGAAACAGCGTAACTGGTTCAGCTCTCGGGTTTTGGAAGCGGATATCGATCATTTATCATATCGTATTAAGGAAGAGGCGATAAGATTCAAGTTGCTACGGAACCAAAAGCATGGACCGAAGGCACCTGAGAAAGTATTAGATGCCTGGGATTCAAAGCGAGATTCAAGGTCCTGGTTAAAGCCGAGTCGGCAAGCGAGATTGAGACAGATGGAAGTCCCGAAGCTTGAGGACATACCTAAATTAGATAAATTTTCACTTGCGTCTCCGAAAGATCCTTATTTAGAAGTAATAGACAAACCGATTATGGAGCCGAGCAAAAGGTTTATGATTGGCGAAAATAAGATATCGCCTTCTAAAAACACGGCGCAGTCCCCATCGAAATCGAAATCTCGCCGAGGGAGTAGGAAGTTTGATGAGCAGCGGAGTTATTCTGTTCCGTCCAGAGGAGAGAGTCGAAGACAAACGCCCAAAGGGAAGGAGAAACAACAGCCGGTACCATCAGTGAAAGAACAAGCAAATAATCAGCCCGAGGGAGGAGATACAAGGGCGGTGAAACGACAGAGAATAGCGAAGAAAATGTTGATATTGCTTCAATATCTGAAGGACTTGAGGATAAGCTCGAAAGAAGTATTTTTGTGATTCTCTTGGCTTTTATTCAGTTTTGCAGTTCAACAAGCTACAATTTGTATTGAACATGAAGCCTTTGCTGAATGAAGAAACGAAGGATTTCTTGAAAGCTGTAAAGAACGATGACGTCTTTGAAGCTCAGTTCTTGATTGACAGAAACCCTTATATCGTTTACGATTTTGACCAAGTAGCTTTACATAGCAAATTTCTCATAATAGCCTATTTAAAATATTTAGATGCATCAAACTGCACTCCATTGGGCTGTGAAACGTAATTATGTGAAAATGGCACAGTTGTTGATTGAGAAGCGCTCGGACGTCAATGCGGAAGATATCGTATAATTATCTGTGATGAATTAAGCTCAATGGTTTTAGACAGGAAATACACCGCTGTACTATGCTTTGAAAAACAATAACTTGGAATTGATAAAGGTAGCTAAATGAGATTTCTAACGGGAGCACTTATTGTGGCTATCATAGATGCTATTAATCGCGAAAGCAAATCCTTGGAGAACGAGAAGAGTGCAGTACAAAGACCTTGTGCAAGACTGGATGACTGAGTACTACCTTCATCAAGCTCGAAGGGTAAAACTTGAATCAAGATGATGATTTATTAGCTTTTGAATTAGATTTCATTGCTACTCAAGTTTGTTCCTGCTAGTAAAAGAGAAGAAGCGTGGCAGAAAAATATGAAAATTTTCTACGAAAAAGCAGAAAGGTTAAAAAAGAAGGATTAATTTTCCCGACTCTGATAACTTGCTGGTTCAAACAGCCCTTTGTTAGCATAATTTGCTAATTATATCGTGAAAAAATGTATGCTATTTCAATTTTGTTTATGTAAAATTCCATTTAAGGATTTGCCGATTATTCAATATCTACCTCAATTGATTACGAAAGAGGTTTGTTGAAATATCTTTTGGTCATTTTTGACCTAAATTATTTATTCTTTCGGATGAAAGCCAAAAGAGGTGCGAGCAGTTTATCCGAAAACTGCCCATACTCATCGTCTTCAAGCCCTACCCTATATTTTCCAACATCAACTTCCGCATAAGTGACCTTCGGAATCACCTTCTTGAAATATCGCCCTAAGGACACTGGATGTATCTGATCAACTGGAACCCACATGATAAAGGTGTCCTGTTTAATGCTCTTCAATTCTGATTTTTGCTCAGTGTATGATGGCATATACAGCGTCAATTTCTGACAGCGCGTGGGGTAGGTCAGCGCGAGACTTATCGAAATACCTCCACCCCAGCTGAATCCGAACGTCCAGAAATTTTTGATGTTATAGTGTTTGATCAAATCTTCCATGATTTGCATAGGACCGCCTTCATCGAAGTTTGCTTCGCTCCGACAATTATGCCTTCGACCTACTGAACGACCAAAGCCCGGCATATCAGGAGCAATCACCCTAAAGCCCTCTTTGGCGATTGGATCGAAGAGCCATTTCAAAAGGCCGCTGTAAGCCGTGGGTTCCCAACCATGGAGGATGAAGTAAGGAATACCGTTCTTAGGCCCATGGAGAGTTACGACGACGTCTCCTCCGCGTGTTTTGACCACTTCTAGCTCTCCAATATCCGTTTTCATTGGGATGAGAGGCACATCGTTGTATTTGGGTCTATTCACAGGCTTCCGCCGCTGGGGTACAACCTTACGTTTCAGGCGAGTCAATTTTTTCACTTCAAATGAATTAGTTTTGGTCATTTCTAACAGCTGAAGCGATTTTTCGGAAGTTACATCGAATGCAGCTTCCTTTTCTTGCTTGTTTAGAGGATCCACCAAAGCCTTCAATTCTGGAGCAACGTTTTTCTGGCTGCTCAAAAACTT
>ENA-UOTX01001224-UOTX01001224.1-compost-metagenome-genome-assembly--contig:-NODE-1224-length-20720-cov-14.025045_pt1 | contig 20720 bp, 12 predicted proteins | sample MGYA00238143_ERZ746982 | MGnify/ENA primary metagenome ERZ746982 (study PRJEB28758, sample SAMN06268862) | compost metagenome | isolation source: single cell | place: USA: California, Emeryville, Joint... | reverse complement strand
TGGAGTGCTCTTCTTTTTTTCAATCATGTCCTTCATGGCTGGCTGTCAAGGGTCAATCGGAACATGTAATTCCTTTATGATGAATTACAAAGCATCTGACTTTGACATTTTGTCTTTAGTTTCGGGAGAAAGGCCTATTTTCATTCGTGAAAGACTCAACAAAACTTATGCCACCTCAGCGTACTTCTGGGCCAAAGCAGCCGCAGAACTGCCTGTGCTGCTGGCGCTGCCGACCATTCTGGTAGCAGTGAGTTACTATGTGATCGGCCTTAACAATCCGGCTTACAAATTTTTCATTCTGAGTAATTCATTGCTCTAAGGAAACAAATTTGTTAACAATTCATAGTTGCAATTTGCATGTGTGGTACGATTGCAGGTTCCGGTTATGGTCTCATGATCTCCACTTTTGTTCCTTCAATGGAACTTGCCATGGCAATGACTCCAGTCCTATTGATTCCTATGATGCTTTTTGCTGGTTTCTTCGTTGGACAGGATAAAATCCCTTACTACTTCTACGAATTCCAGTATATCTCACCTGTGAAATATACTTTTCAGGCAGCTCTTCAAGTAATTCTTAGATTTCTGATACTTGTGATCTAATTCCACTATCTCCTTTCACAGAATGAATATAATGACTTTGATATCTGTGGTGGTTGTGACCCTCTAGAAACCTTAGGCTCTCATCAAGGAATCGCATTGTCAGTCGGAATATTGTTGATAATCTCTTTTTGCACAAGAGTTGTTGCCTACATTGGATTACTTTCCATCAGCACTCCAAGGAAAGCTCATGTGCTCCCTCCTCAAGAAAACTATGACAATTCGAGTGCAACTAAATCTCCAAGCAAGGCAATCGCCTAAAACCTTCAGCAGATTCAAAATTCGAATTTAATCTCAGAAAGGTGCTAGATTTTATACTCCATTATATCGGTTTTGCTTCATCAAATATTCAAAAAATTGATTCTTCAATTTCTACATCAGCTTTCATATTTTCGTGTTTACAGTCTTTTTCTGGGATTCAAAATATTTTCAAATGAACACGATAACAAAATTGCTTTGATGACTTGGCAATCTATACTCATTTCATATCAAGTAGTGGTGATTAGCTATCGAAGAGACATTGTGACTATATGCTATATATAGTTAATTATTGATCAAGGTGCCTTTATCATCTGTTAAAATTCCTGCAATTATGGGATGGCCCATTCGGTTGAGCTGCAACAAAGAAAAATTTAGAAAGAAAGCTCTAAAATATCCGAAATAACTCTCAACTAGTTAAATGGATGCTTTTCCGCTATGAAAACCTCACTTTTCCTTATAAACTGAACGAGAAACTTTCGCCAAAATCATTGAATAATGGAGGACAAGAGACAGAGCTATCAAATTAATGATAAAGAAGACTGCCATTCACATCAGGGTTGGGAAAAAGGTTAGGAAGTTGCGCTAGTTAACTTGCCGACAAAACTACGGATATCTTTGATTTCAACTTCCTTTAACAAAATAAGCGGGATAGCATAAATAATTTATCTAAAAATCGTGAATTGAGGACCGGTTAATTAAATCCAGAGCTCCCAACTAACTGCTTAATTGGTATCGTGATTATTTCCGATTTCTTCTACCGGAATTCGACAAATTTAACTCAATCGAACAACAAAATACCACCATTCCAGCCAGCAAACCCTCGACGAAAAACCTAAATTTCATTTAGCAGGGTTTTTTATCACATCCACCTCAGACCACTTCGAAACGAGTCACGAAAATCAATTTTCTCATCCAATGAATGATGACTAGAAGATCTATATTTATTAACAAAATTGGGCCTGAATGCTTCCAAAATGCTATATTCTCGTAGAAACCCAGCTTCTTCTGCTCCATAGATATGTCTTCAAGGCAGCTATCAGCGGATACTCGTGAATTTGCACAAAAAACAATGCCTCTAATTTCGAATTATTATTACAGACAACTCATCTGCAGAGCCTTACCTGCTCGAATGGGGTTCGAATCAATGCGATAAATTTTTTCAATCATTTTTGAGTTCTTGTTGAATTTTTCTTCGGGTCGAGTAGTTTGCCTTCATTCGATGAGAAAACTCGAGAATTCCTATATTCGGTCCTGATAACAGCTCTGCGTAAGATACTTTGAGATGATAAAAGCTCACTGAAAAAATTTATTACCGATATTTATGAATTCAAATTATCGCTTATTAATTCGAATGATTCTTTCAGAAAATTTTATAATTTCTAAATCTTCTATTCGTACTGAGCGACTCAAGGCTAAGATCGTTTTTGATCTTAAAGTCTTTAGAATATTTTAATTATCGTTTTTGATTCTGAATTGAAACTGCGAATCGATGGAGGAAACAATGGTTTTAAATCCCACCTCAGGTGATGGTGACCTGCCTAACCGAAAGCCTCTGAACCCACGAGGCTTGTCGTTACAGACCCGCTCTCACGTCACTCTTCAATTCGATGAGCATCAAAACTCGCCAAAGTCGGAAAAATCATTTGAAATGTTTAGACTGGAGACTCCGACTACCCTCAATCCGTTATTCCGTATGAATGACTCTCCGCTAAACATGAGCTCTACCACGATAACTCTGACAGCTCAAAGGAATGATAGCAACGTCAGCGACAACGAAACCGGGACTTCCTTTCCTCTCAACTCCTCCGATAAAAAAAGGGGTTCTGGAAGTGCTTCAAAGGGAATAGGCAGAAGTGGACAGAGCCGCCCAAGTAAATTTTTCCAAGCCAATGCCGAAGCGCAAAAAATACCGAAGATTCAGTTGTTTACTCCTTCTGACAACTCTCCTCAGGAAAATCAACTCCAAGAGGCTGACGGCAACCAACGGGCATTACTCATGGTCAAATCCCAGCCGAGGAATACTCAGAAAGCAAATTCCCCATTTGCTAAACAGGACAACAACTTCAATGTCGACTCGCCGAAAGCAATGAATAATTCTTTCGCGAACGTTTCCCGCATTGCAGATGGCGTGAATTCTGGAGCAAATTCACCGAACCACTCAATTCTCGCAATGAATCAAGGGAATTCCCCTCAGTATTTGACAATCTCTAAATCAAACACCCCAGAAGGAGGAACTGACTCTCAAAGACAAGAAGATAAGGCAGACCTGTCCACTACTAGGCCAATTGAAGTTTCAAGGATCAATAAAAATGATTCAGACCAAAACGTTCCAGGCACAGACGAGCAAATAAAGGAACAGTTTGTTGGAAGTCCGAGAGATGATGATGTTGCTCAGTTAGAAGCTTCGAGTCCTAGAGAAAGCGGCCTGTTGTTCTTGCGTAGTCCGCAGAACAATGAGTGGGATATTGCTTGGTACAAGCCAGAATTGACTCAAGACAAGATCCCTCAAAAGGACTTGGAAATCTTCTTCAAGCGTATTCGAAAAGCCTCCCACAATTATTATCTCGAGAGTTTTGCAGTGACTTCATACAAAAAGGCACTGCTTGTTGGCTGTCCGAGTCTCGTGATTATGTTGGTCGGGTTGATACTGGTGATTCAAGATTGGCCGCAGTTTGGAACAGTGTGGTCAAATCAACTTATCGTTGGAGTCTCGTTAAGTATTACGGGTGTGATAATGATGATACTGTCTACTTTTTGCTACTGTTACACGAGCGAGGTTAAAAGAAATTGGAAAAAATATACTCAAGCTGTTGAGTCGGCTATCAAGACACAGAATGAACACTTTGTGTCGAAAGGGTTTCATTGGAAGTTTGACGCAGATGGAGATACTCTCCTGCTTATTAATGAATTAAACTCGTTGCAGCATTTAGGATAAATCCTGAATGTGTAAGTAATAAAGTATTCTACTTATTTGGAGAAAAGTTTTCAAGGCAATGTCCTTTTTGCATCTTTTTGTATTTTTTGAAATCTATGAAAGCATTGAATAGTTAATAAATTGAGTTCTTGTGCGAGTTTCACTTGAAAAATATCTTTTTTGTTTTATTGAAATAAAGTATTCAAAGGATAAATCAATAATGCGTTATTTGTGGGAAAAAAGAAAGATAGTTGGTAATACTAACGTATAATTGTCTTAGACTTGTTTGGATAGTTTCTCTAAAATACTTGTTGAGTCTCAAAGTTGACAATTATTAGTTGTTTTTGTTGTCATTAATTCGCTTATTTGGAATTTCTTTTGAGAACCAAAATTAAAGAGGAATTAACGCTTTGAAAACTATGAAGACCGTCATGGAATTTCACATTCATATCGCTATCAAAAACAGAGAGCTGTATTTTAATCTTTTTACGTAACTTGGACCTCATTCTATCATTCCAATGATGAGCCTTATCCATAAATTTCTTTCATTTTAATCATGCAGTACAAAAAGCTGTCAGTACAAAATATTTGAAAAGGAATTGATGTTTTCTGAAGAGTCTCAACGTCGAGTTAGATGAAGACTTATCTCGATTTGTTTGTTAGAGATAAATGATTACGGACAAAATTTCAATCCAACCAACGGCACATTATCGAAGTAAATCATGATACTTTCCAGTCATATTTTGCCGCTAATCGTCAATTCTCTTCTGGATAAGATCAGTAGATCTAAAACATCTTGTTTCTGACTCATTATTATTTCGCTAAAACTGAAAATATATGCTGTTTTTTCATTAGCAGAATCAATATCGTTGTCTCGGAGTTCGTTAGTCGTTGATTAATTGGATCTATTTGAAGTTTCACATATTATTCTCTCTATCTCCTTTCTCCGTTCTGAATTATTGTTAAAATTTACGAGCCCCGATAGCTTCCTTTATGGGTAAAGAAAATTTCTCTTCAAAGTATGTATAACAAGATACTGGTAACTTTCCCATAGAAATAGAAGTGATATTGGGCCTAATTTTCAAATTTTTTCCCTCGCTGTTAAAGGATAGTTTCAACAAAGGTATGTATGCACGAAGGAAACATCGAGTATATATCTTTTAAAAAAGACTTTCAAACGTGCTCCTCGATATCTTTTTTGTTGGAAGTCTTAAGATAACAAATGTTTCAGTCTTTCGAGTAAATCACTTAAAGAAGAGAAACAGAGAGGCTCTTAACGAATTCAGACAGTAATTTTACAAATTCAGAGAACACCCAAATTTGATATTTTCGAGCCTATTCCGGGATTTAATCGAATTTTTTGATGACGTCGACGTATTCGAGAAAATCAAAATCAAATAAAAACAAAAGAGATTGATGCTTCCAGAAATTTCTCGGCCAGATCAAATCCTTGCCTTTAGTTTTTAGAAAAAAATATTTCGAAATTCATAATGATTCTGGAACTCAGCTGGTTCTTTCTACACTATGAATCAGATACAGCCTATGTGTCCATTTTAAGTAAAGTCGAAATTTAATGCAAATCTCTTTAAATATTGCATTTCAGAGGATAACACTAACCTATGTTAATAAAATTCTAAGCTATGTACGAGATCTTTTGAACCGAAACATTTTTAGAGTGAAAGCACCAGAAAATTGAGAGAATTCTTCAATTAATATTGCTCTAGTTTTTTTTTGCAAGAGAGAGAGGCAAATTATTAAAATTTTAATTAGAGTTTTAGACAGAAGATTCAGATAATTGATCGATATTCTTGAAATGGGAAATTATCAGAATTTTAAATCCACAAATGCTAAATACTTTAATAATTCATTTAAACAAATTTCTTTAGAACACTCAAATCTATCGTTGCCAATATGTGCTTACTCAAGAGAGACGACCAACAAAATTCCTGCAATCATGACAGTTGCAAGAGTTTCTATGTTAATAAGTCAATGTGTATGTACACCACAGCGAATGCATTTGTCCAACCAAGAAATATAAAGCCGGCTCCCACTTTAAACGAAGACCCAAATTTCCTGGACCACCTTCAAAAAAAGCTCAAAACTGACAGTAAATTTTGTAGGCTTAGCATTCTTCATAATGATAATTACTTTTGCCGCAGGCGAAGGGAGTATGAGAAGTGCAGAGAGCGAACCGCATAGTTTTCACCCTCAGACTTACCAACAGTTAAATTTATCAGGATACCAGCCTATGCTAAACAACGAGGGAATGACGCCTATTATCCTGAATCCATATATTCAACCCAAACCTAACATAACCGCCACAAGCGTGAGCAACCCCATGTATATCCCTATCATGCCGAAAACAGTCTTTTCTGCGCAGAGCAACCCTGAGCAGTTCATAAGTCAAGGCGCTGTTGCTTATTCCCCTCTGTTGAAGCCTAAGCAACCAGCTACTATAATTTGTAGAGGAAATAACACCCCTCTGATGGATATGGATCAGATTGGGGAGAAAAGTGCGAAACAAGAGTACATGGGTCCCTCCTCTAATAATCAAGCATCAAACCAGAATGCAGATGCAGTAATGAAAGAGTTCCAATCAAAGCTATTCGGGTTGTTGCTGACTCAGAATAAGATGCTAGTTGACCTCAAAGAAAGAAACGAGGTCACGCAGGACACTCTCGCTTGTCTTATCACCGAAGTGACCGCGTTGAAGTAAACGCAATTTTTGAATCGTGTTTGAATTATGCATTGCTAGATCTGCTGTCCGTTCGACGACTCCTGATAAAGTTTTTGGAGCAGTTAAATACACGTCACAAGCAGTGGGGAATAGTTCAGAAAGCGTTACGACAGAAAGCTTGCTGAATTGCCTCTATGGCCCAAACTACGATTTTCAGTACTCGCTTGTTCTGAAAACCGAGTTGAGTCTTCCTCTCTACCGCGAAAGAAATTTCAAGTAAACTTTCTATTGGAAGCTCCTGCTTATAATCATAGATTCACTGTGATGCTGGTTGATAAGGAAGGCAACATTGTAGAAAACGTGAATTATATACGTCTCACAATTGGAATTTACAGCTCGGAGAATCCTCCGAAATATATTGATACAAATACATCAGGTATTCGATAAATGTGATGTTGTAATTATAACAATGAGTTAGGAAACAAGATCTTGAAAGGGTTTACTGAAAAAGACCTGGTGAATGGCTGTGCGACATTTGAAAAAATTCAGATTAAGGAGGTCACTTCTCACTTTAGAAACGGCTGGGTTTTCCTTGCTGTGTATCCATGCACCACTTCCAGAGGCATGTGTCTCATATCAAACGCAAAGGTTGTACCCATCAACAAAATAAAGCCTTTGATTATTGAGAAAGTTGTTGTTAAAGCTAAGAAAACGAAAGGCCTTAAAGACATCTTGGACGACCCTGAGGAGGTTGAGACCAATGCCGAGCAAGAATCTAAAGGAAGCGAGGAAACCAAACCTAACAACTCAGAAAAAGAATCTAAGGAAAATGTAGAAAAAGATTCTAAGGAAAACGGAGCATGATCAACTCCGACCTGTAAATAACACCAATAATTTTTTTTTAAGTTTCTTTCATTTTTTTTATGTTTCGCGATACATATTGCATCTCCTTTTGTATTCTTATATTTAATTCTTAACACTTTCAAGTCGAGAATATGATTTCGCTATCAGTTAGCATCATCTTTTGAATGTATGTTCAAATACGGTATGTTTTATATGAAAACAACCGATCAGATTTTCACTGCAGAGGCGTTGATTATGCTTTGCAAGCATTTGTTAATAAAAAGTTTTTGTTTACTAACAAATAAACGCACCAACCTCGAGAAGTAAAATGGCAACTACTAAGAAAGGCTCTTATGACTACATCATCAAGACCCTGATTATTGGCGACTCTGGAGTCGGAAAAACTTGTGTTCTGCTCCGGTACTGCGATAATCAATTCTCTTTTTCTCATGTATCCACCGTCGGACTCGATTTCAAGAGCAAGCTTGTCGAAATCGATGGGAAAAGGATTCAACTCCAAATCTGGGACACTGCTGGACAGGACCGCTTTAAAACTATCACACAGACGTACTACAAAGGCGCTAAAGGAATTATCCTTGCGTATTCTTGCAATGATAGAAGCTCCTTTACTAATGTTGAGAATTGGATGAGACAAATCAATGATCATTCGAGTGAAGGAGTGAAGGTGATGCTCCTTGCGAACAAATGCGATGCGCCAGACAGGTCTGTTACTACTGAAGAAGGACAGAAGCTGGCGGCGAGCTACGGAATAAAATTCTTTGAGGGCAGTGCGAAGGAGGATATCAATATTAAAGAGGCGTTTGAAGAGTTGACTCGGGACATCAAAGAGAAGATCATGTCTGATGAGAGGAATAGATCTGAAAGCACCTATGAGCCAGCAGGGCAGCAGTTGAAGGCAGGAGGTGGAAAAGGCACGACTTCTGGAGGCAAAGGAGGTTGCTGCTAAATAGGGAAGAATATTGTGATGGTTTATTTGTAATTTTTCAAAAGTGATCTATTTTCTGTTTCATCATAATGCAAAAATAACATGGCGATTTTTATCCTGTCAAACGTTTATCAAATTTTTCAAAACAAGTTTAGCAAAGAATATTCATCAATTATTTGCAACAGCAGCCCTTTAGTTTTGAATTCAAAAAATCCTATTGCATTGAAAATTTAGCTCGCTTTCTGTGAAGACACCGCTTAGATGGTATTTTTATATTTTTCTAATCGCTTGAAAAATACGTTATTAGAATTCGGAAAAAAATTTCCAAAGATCAAACAATAATAGATTAACATGCTTCGAAGACGATTTTATTTATTCCAAATATTTGATAATTCTAAATGGAATTGCACTCACCAAGCTGGAAATCAGATCAACATTTTCAACTCGACATTCCTGGAGGTTCCAAGCCTCCAGACACTATCAACTGCCAAAACAGTTATGATTACGAAAAATATTCTAGATGTATCTACCGAGAGGACATTTCCACAAAAATGAACATTGCCTATTCCACTCTCTTTGGTGTCTTTGTCGTTCTTCTCATTCTGATTGGCTGGAGCATCATCAAACTCATAAAACTTCCTAAAAATCAGTCTCGCATTTCAATTTATCGCACAGTAAACGCTCTTCTTCTGCTATCTGTCCTAGCTCGTGGGGTTTACTTTTTCGATAGCGTCCTCCTATTAACCACCGACATAATGCTACCTCTAAAATATTATCTCACACTTGATTCGCTGGCAATCCTAGCACTGGACGCAGCAATGGTCATCGGAGCTTATAACTGGGTTTTAACCTTGCTAACGCTGAATTTTCATAATGAGCTGAAATCAATGGCAAAAGGCTTCAATTACCTATTAGTGCTAGCTAACATCGGTGCTTTTGCTTGGCTTACTTTCATTTTCTTTTGGAATGACTATCGAGACGAGGATTTTGTTCGAGTGGAGGACAGTAATCTCCCATTCTTATTGCTTACTGTTCCAATCATGATCGATGGGTTTTATTTCTGCTTGACTTGCATTATGATGTGGAGATATCTCCAAAGCGGTCAACCCGGAAACAAAAGCGCGTTGCTTGACCGCTTGGTGCTTCTGGTGGGTATTGTCTCTTTTTTGAGGATCGGACAGTACCCTCTGGAGTCTTCGATTTCGTTTTTGTGGGAGTTACGAAAAAGTTCAATTCAAAACGATGATTGGATCTGGCCTGTTCTATGCGTTGGCTACATGCTATTGACAGAGTGCTTCCCGATTCTTTTGCTGTTGCTGAAATTTCAGATGAAGCCGAAACCAGAGAGTTTGACGCAAATACATGTCAAGAACGAAGTAAATACGTGGATTCTGAACGAAGAAGCTGTTGAGAAGGAAGCCAAGGATCTATCTCTGCTTGCGAATGCGAATAGAAGTACGAAAGAGAATAGCTATGAGGGAGGGTTGGTAAAATCACTATTGTTTGCGGAAGAAAGGAGCCTAGGTCAAGAGAGGAAGATGACTCAATAGTTCAAGACTAATTGTATAGAGATGTATATAAAATTCATTTTATATTATATGATCTTAAGATGCATGAGAATAATATATTGCTGTTGTTTCCCAATCGAATACGATGATAAAAAAGCCCGAAAAAGAATCAAACATCGAGTTTTATTGAAAAGGAGAGACCTATAGCCAAGCTGAAGTGCTGATTATGTTAGAAACAAGAGGTATGTCAATGAATACGCTAGTTTAGAAACATTTCGCTCACATTCTCCTTGGAATATTCTTCTTTTATTATTCTTCGGATATAACTAGTCTACTGCTGTCACAATATCCAAGTTGATTTATCAGAAGATAAAACACGAAGATATACAGCCATATTGAAAATCGATTAATCTAAGAACTATAATAAAATGCGGATTCACCACTAGCTTGAATCTTGATTTTGGGGCTCAGGAGCAACTTTGCCATTTGGAGTATTCGCTACAATCAGTTTGAGTGGAGAATTGATATCATCATAGCTCAATTGAGGAGGCAAAACATTGGCTTTTTTTGGAGTGCTGATGAAAACCAGGCCAAAATAAGCAATGACTCTGAGTCCGAAAGAGAGCAATAACAATATCACAATTGATAATCCAATCCCTTGATAATTGCCCAAAGTGATCAACGGATCACAACCATTGCAGATGTCAAAGTCATGATATTCATTCTATTTTCACAATTAGTCAGCCAAGCCCTTTGAATAATATAATTACTTGAAGCGCGGCTTGGAAACCATATTTTATAGGTGAAAGGTATAAAAATTCGTAGAAATAGTAAGGAACTTTGTCCTGTGAAACGAAGAAACCAGCAAAAAGCATCATAGGAATCAATAAGACTGGACTCAAGTTCATTGCAAGTTCCATTGAAGGAATGAACGTCGAAACCACGAGACCAAAACCAGAACCAGCAATTGTAGAGCAAATGCCAACAGCAACTATGAAGATCAGTCAGACAAGTTTCTCCATACAATGAATTACTTAAAACGAAAAATTTGTAAGCAGGATTGTGGAGTCCAATCACATAATAAGTTGCCGCAATCAACAGGGTCGGCTGGGCAATCAGTAGAGGTAATTCTGCGGCTGCTTTGGCCCAGAAGTAAGCCGAGGTGTCGTAGGATTTGTTGAGTCTTTCACGGACAAAGATGGGTCTTTCTCCAGAAACTAAAAGCAAATAAGACAATTGAAGATGAGAAATTTTGGTAAGTGATGAAGATTGTTTTACATGTTCCTAGTGAGCCTTGATTCCCGGACATAAAGCACATTGTTGCGAAGAAGAAAAGGACTCCATTTCTGTTCTGTATTCCAACCTGGCCAGTCCCGAGCTAGAGATGAATTATTTTGGGTGAGAAAAAAATTGATTGCATAATTTTACATTATTGAAGGCAATCATGATGATAGCAGCAAAAATTAATTGCTGTATCAACTTCATGCGAATTTCCATAGGATTTCGAACTTCATCTTGGCATTTTCTGATGAAGATATACCAAAACTGCTTGAACCATGACACCTTGGAGTGATCTTTTGTGTGCACTTTTTCTGTTGCAAGTCCTGAAAGAGCTTGCTCAGTCATACCAGACTTAGCGTACGCATTGTTATAATGTTCAAGTCTTTGAACGAATTTTTCTTCTATTTGATCCTGAGTTATTTGTAACGCGTTCTGAGAGGCATCTTTGCTTTGATCTTTTTCCATCGCATCAAGCAGAACACCGCTCTCATTCATAATTTTCATAAAGTAATCAGAAGGATTGGTGAGCTTTGGACACTCATATCCTATGCTTGCAAAGTAATTAACCGCCATGTTCGATTTTCCTTGGTAGATGATGTTTCCTCTAACAAGTAGCAATAACTCATCAAAGAGTCCAAAGATCTGTGATGAAGGCTGATGAATTGTGCTCACAACTGTTCTTCCTCCTTTTTGAGCAAGCTTCACCAGTAAGCTTATCACATTCTCAGCTGTTTTAGAATCAAGTCCTGTGGTAGGCTCATCAAGGAAAACCATTGAAGGATTTGTGATGAGTTCGACTCCAATGGAAGTTCTCTTTCTCTCACCTCCTGAGAGACCTCGAATCAAGTTATTTCCAATTTTTGTAGTGGCAACATGAGCTAACCCAAGTTCATTAAGCATATCTTCAACCTATCGGGTAGATTATTTAAATGAGTTCCAGGTATGATTTAGAGATTGAATGAAATACTCTTTTTTTCTTCTCTTCTTGTGATTCTTTCAGTCTCAGATTAGCAATGAACATAAATGCCTCTGTTAAGTGGGTCAAATATTGTAAGTTACTCATTCCTCAATTAGAATTGTCTATACCTCTAGGAGTGATGGTAGCAAGGAGGATATCATCTTGCATAACATAAGCAACAGCGCTGGCAATAGAATCTAAGTTGGCAATTGGATGGCCATTCACCTTGATGGCACCGTTGATTTTAAGACCTTTCCCCGATATTCTCGCTGACAAAAAGTTCAGCAATGTTGTTTTTCCAGACCCTAAGACTCAATGAGACAAACTATATCGAGGCACTCATACCTGAAGGACCCATAATTGCAGTGAATCTTCCGTTCTTAACAGATCCTGAAATATTATTGAGGATTGTCTTTGTTTCTTTGATAGTATATTTCTGTCCATTCGTGATAACCTTCTTCTTACTATTGCTTGAATATTCAGATGCTCCCAAGAAAGATCAATTTTCTTAAAATCTTTCTTTGAATATGTTGTCGATTCCTTTTCCGCACCTGCTCGAGGTACTTCACCACTCGCAGGTGGCTTAATACCTTCCTCTCTATAATCTTTTAAAGCATCCAGTTCAGAGGGTTGGAGCATTGGGGATTGAGAACTATTCAGAGGATCGACGTAGTTGTTAATTTTGCTTGCCATTTTCGATTTTTGTATAAAATTTATTTATCAATAAAATAGCTACTCAGTGCGTATTAAGCTCACATTTAAACCCTTTAGTGTATCAGATAATTAACCTCTGGGTTGTTTAAACCTCACTTCTATTTTGATGTAACAGCTTTTGATAAGACAAGAGTCATCTTGAAAAATCAGAGATTCTGAGAAAAGGCATTGTATGTCTCTAACATATGAGTTGACAGATAGCAATAAATACTTCCATTTTCCTTTACGGTACTTTTCATTTTATTAAAGGCGTGCCTTCAGCATAGACTTTATTATTATCAATTAAATTGTCAGCAAATAGGGCTTACAAATCAATATTCTCTCAGCAGAAGCTAGCAACTTATTTTGCACGAATATCAGTCAACCTAAGATAATGCAAATACAATTTTTCCTGTTAATCGGGCAGTGATCTGGTAGCATCGTTGATCTTTATTTTGCTGTGAACTAATAAATTTCTTTAACAGAAGTCTCCAAGTTTTGACAACCCTGATCATATTCATCAATTCTCATCTATCTCAATATAATTTTATTGTACTTCATCTAGAGTACAAGTTTATCGTATAATCACGTTCCTTTTTATCTCTTGCACCTCAGAATTTGAAGACAGCTCATTAGACTTGTATTCCTCAAAGAAGAAAAGGAGAAATTAGATCTGATTTTCGAGTCTCTAATTTTAAAATAGCTATCAGGGATGCCTCCACTATTGTTTTTTTCTTGGTCAATAACATGTCTTGCTTAAAAATTGTTTAAGCATCTCTAAGAGAACCTACTTCATAAAGTTTATTTGTGCTTCAACATCAATGATGAAATTGAAAACTACTTCGGCTTTTCTTTTAAGAATTTTTTACTCATCAAAATGACTTACTTATCACGATTCACACAGCAGGATCTCGTTTCCTCAAGCTGAGATTTCAAGATTTGTCCAATTAACGACCACTCCGTCAAACCGAATAATAGCAAAAGATTTGAATCACTTTAAGTGAATATTAAAAAAGAAGTTAAAATTCGTTAATTTTTACAGGTATTTATCTATCTAAAGATGCTTCGAAACGCAAACTGGCTACGGGTCCTCGGAAACCTCTTTATCCTCGTCGTTGTGCTATTCATTTCTTTTATCTACTACGTACACACCTTCCTCGTTCAGATTCCCATCATAAAAGCAGACGGTAATACCTTCCACTACTATTTTCATACTAATCATCCCTCCATTTTGCAATTCAGGCCCCTCTAATCATATTGGAAGAATAGTGTATCTATCAGTTTTTCATGTCCTATTCTTCTTCCTCGTTTGGTCGTTTATCAAGACCATGGTCACAGACCCTGGAAAAGTTCCTCTTTATTGGGTAATCCATATTTCTTCGGAAGAACTTACTTAACCTATCGCAATAAGGGGTTCTATCTCGATGATCCAGAGAACAAGAAACGCCGCTACTGTTTGATTTGCCATATTTTTAAACCAGAGAGGTGCCATCATTGCTCTGCATGCAATCGTTGCGTTTTGAATATGGACCATCACTGTCCTTGGGTGAATAACTGCGTGGGCTTCTACAACAGGAAATTTTTCATGCTTCTCCTTTTCTATGTATTGACGTGCACTTTCTGCGGAATTGGAGGCATGATCGAGCCGATCTACGACATTCTCATGGGATTATACGTACACTTTTCTGCGCAATCGAATGAAAATAATCTTTTAAATGCATAGCATGATTGGAGAGCGATGGATCTGTTCCAGGATGGTTTGATATTGGTTGGATTCGCGATGAACACGACATTATTTTTTGTGATGTTTTTCTTCTTCAAGTTCCATGTTGGCCTAGTGTTAGACAATGGCACGACCATCGATGTATTAGAAAAGAAGCGCTCAGGATCCTCAGTTAGCGTAAGAATAATGATTCTTCTGGACTTTTGACTGATAACCATCAATAAAGTATGATTATGGAAGATATAATAATTGGATCCAGTGCTTCGGAGAAAATAAATGGCTCTGGCTCATTCCTATTTATGGTGAATCAGGTAAAGTGATGTCTCTATGCAGTGTTAATGGTTTCTAAAAAGGAAAACCTGTGGGAGACGGAGTTTCATGGCCGCAACGACCACTTATATCCTATGAAATTCAAGAATCGCAGACATCCCGATGAGAGAATAGAGGACTATAATATTATGAAGACATGGGCCATCTTAGAAAATTTGTTGTTCCTCGCAAGGGCCTAGTTAATAATGATTTGTATCAGTGAGAGCTTAACAAACTTTCAAAAATATATCTTTTTTTAATACGAAAATCCTGTTTGGGTTTTTTTTAGCTTTGATTTCATTTATGATCTAATATTCCTTGCGATATAAGCACAAATAACATATCTTCTTCTCTCAATGGATGACATAAATATTTTGTTGCTTAAGAGATGTTAGGGAGTTTGTTTAATGATTTCCTTGACCGATACAAATTTGCTTCTTTTATTCAAAACTCATAATCAAGTGTGATATTAACGGACTCCACAATAATGGGTCTATCTTCTACTGTATCCTTAAAAAATCTCGTATTACCAATCAATTAGTGAATCATCATTGGCTCCAATGACAACAACGAATATTGCTGAAGAGCAACAATTTCTATTTCTAATTCATTTAATCTCTAGAAATTTGTCATCCTTTTAAACTTTAATATAATTCTATTGATTTTGAAGACCGTGCGTAAAGTGGTGACAATAGGTTTTTGTGATATATCGCTGCCATTGAATATTACTTATCATCTCCATGATTGTATCTTAATTCACAAAGTTTTATTTTATTAAGAATGAAGTTATCCTGTGAGCTTGGATGAGTTGTATTAATTATTAAAACTGCAAAATGCTTCAGTTATCATTTCCTTTCATCAACAAGTCTCATGAGACTTCGAACATCAGCATGTACCTGCAGCGTGACAGATGCTCTGTAGCCTATCAAGTCAAAACTGCTCGCTTGCTCGGACTCTCGCCTGAAGACCCTTCTCAAATAAATTCCGATGCGATAATATCTTCACTAATTAAAATCCCCCTCGAAAAGGAGGACAAACCCTTGATGTATTGCACTATGCTTGAGCAGTACCCCAAAAACATCGACGATCTCGATGACTCTGCCTTTGAAGTCGTTCCCTACATCTCAACTTTTCCTAATGAAGAATTGGAGGACTTCGTAGCAACCCTCGGCAACTGGAAAAGCGCAAATTTTGTGAATTATGCAACAGGCATGCTGTATGAAACCGGCCGGCACTATAAAAGAGACTTGGCAAAAGCGATGAAATATTATGAGCAAGGAGCCGAAAATAAAGAACTTGGATGTCTCCTTCGACTCGCTCGGATCTATATGGAAAAGCCAAAGGCTAATGCCTTTAAAGTAGAGAGATCACCAGTAGAAGCACTCCATTACTTGCTCCTTATTTTCCGTTTCCATGGATTGTTTGACAGGTACCAGCTCAAAACATCAACTTTGAAGCCAGTTGCTATTTTCAACGTCTATATGGACTGCTATCCAGAGTTTTCAGAGATTGTGCACCGAATCGCAAGAATGCCTTTCAATTATTTCACCTTAGACCCACGCGAGGAAGAAAGCGATGAGGAATCTCGATCTCAAGGAATGCATATATCAGAAATCTGGGATCAGCTCTTAAAAAACGAGAAATTTAGCAGTTCCAACGACCGCTTGGGTGTGATTCTCTACTACCACCAACTGCTTGCCTTACTCGCTGAGCCAGAGTTGTTCTCAGACCGCAGCATCAAACAGCTAGAGCAGCTTGAGAGATCTACAAAATCAAAAGATAATCCAATGACGTATCTTTTGAAATTCTTAGTGGCTGAACTTTATGATATTTCGTTCTTTGGAGTGACCCTCGCATCTGAGTTCGATAAAAGATTGGCACTATATTCAGCTGCTGAGGAGAAAGGACATATCACAGCTTGCTCGCGTTTGGCTGTTATGCAAGAAAACCTGGAGAAATTCAACCAGCAGAAAGGAATCCAGACAGATAATAAATCGCAAACATCAACACATTACGTTGAGAAACTGAGCGCTCAGCCTACTGAGGATTACTTCCTGCTGAAAGCCAGCTCAAGTAGCATCAATCTCTCTGACCCTGCAGAGGTAGATGCGCTTATCTCACTTCAGCAGCTCGTTTACTACCTGCCAGACACACGCTCTCTGCTGAATTATTTCAGACTGATGAAAATGAAGAAGGACCCTAAAATCTTTCAGGTAGCCAAACGCATGCAACGAGAAAACTTGCCGTTTTATCAGATTCCTCTCGCTTACTGTTATGAAAAAGGGAAAGGGACTCAACCAAACCGCGCTCAAGCGCTCGAGCTCTACCGTGATCTTTTTGAAAAGCAAATGACTACGAGACCAAACGACCCAAAACATTTTATCTTTTATCGCCTTGGATGCCTCTTCAACAAGGAAGACGGTGCCCAGGAAGCCGCGACCATATACTTCAGACTTTCAATAGCAGAGATTTCAGCCTTGCTGAAGAAAAAGCCGCTTGAAGTCGGGTTCCTTTACGATATGGCTCGATTGGTCGAAAAGGGCAGAGGTGTCCCAGAGAACTCTCTGATGGCTGGGAGTCTATATCGCTGGATTATCAACCTACCTCATAAGACACTTTCAGAGCGCTTTATGCGCAAGTATGCTGAGAAGCGCCTCTCGTTGCTGACTGAGAGGAAGAAGCTGTCTTTGGATGAGCTGAACTTGATGATATTGACTGAAGGGAGCGAGAAAGAAAATACTAACATCATTCAGAACTGGCTGAAGCAAATTGATGCGCAGATCGGGCATACAAGTATCGACTATGCCAAACTCGTTGAGGCGAGGTCATTCCAGACGCTTTTTGACCATTACGTTCCGCAGACCGAAGTGAAGGAGAAGCAAACGATAGAGCAGCCAGTCAAAACGTACGAAAATGAAAACATGAAGAAATCTTGGGCAAAAATTGATCTCCAAGGAATCGCCTCAGCGATTCAGACCCGCAAGGCCACGAACTATCAAAAACTTACCGAGATCTTCGCAATTTCCGACCAAGTCGTCAAATGGACCAGATGTCTAAAGGAGCTAGCCAAACACTCGTCAGTAGAGCTTGTGCTGAGTTACGTTCAGGACCTAATGAAAGCTGCCCTTGCAGATTTTAATATTATGTGTTTTACCGATGATAGATTTGAACATGAAGAAAAAAACGCTTATGACCAGGGTTCCGTGCCGAAAACGGTCCTGAGAGAGAACGGCCAAACCTTCGGAGCGAATTCAATCAAGCTGCCACTCAAGATGCTCGTTAAAGTGTTAGTTGAGCAGCCTCTAGCGTTCCACATGAGTGCAAGCTTCTTAAATCCCTACGTACTCCCTACGTATGGTATCAATTTCAATCTATTAGGGTCCGAACCGAAAATCACTCTGTATCAAGAGGAGTTCCTTTATACTCTCGAAGAGTATTGCAGCGCAAAACCAGCGTTGACATCAATAGATCGGACCTTGATGGTTCTCAGGATAGCCAGAGCAATAGAAAGCTTGGCGATTTTGAGATTAGGACATTATTCCTTGAACGGAGCGAGTTTTGTCATCACAAAGAAAGAAGGACTCGTTAAGCTTGCGAATCCATTGTACTTGCTTATAGAAAATCCTCAAAATCTCGTTATCGGTCAGAATGTAGAGGAGGTGGCTTATAAGGGAGATTATACCTACTTCTCTCCTGAGCACATCAGCGGTGAGGAGCCGATCACGACCTACAGTGATTCCTATGCTTTTGGGCTCTTAGTCTACCTTGTTTTCACTCAAGAAAGGCTGTTTACTACTGATGACCTCTCGAATAAAGTAGAGTTTCTTCACAAGCTCAAAGAAGGCTCATTCAACGATCGAGTGCTCTTGAAGCACTCTTTCCCCAAAAAAGTCACGAACTTGATCGTTTCCTGCCTCAACTATCATCCCAAAAAACGTCCGACCATCAGCCACATGATTACAGAGCTCCAAGCCGTCCTCGCCGAGCTTTATGAAGGCCATGCTAACAAAAATATCCCGGTAGTTTCCGTAGAAACCGCTATTGTTGCTCAGTATTCATGTGCTCAGTTTGTCCCTCATGTCAGTGAGAAAAAACGAAAAATAATCTTGCCAGCAAATATTTACTACGAAGGAGAGCTGAAGAACGGTCTGCCTCACGGAGATGGAACCTTAATGCTCGCGAGTGAGCTCGAATACTCCGGAAGTTTCACTGAAGGTCTCTTTGATGGAGACGCAACCTTAACGCTTCTTAAGCGCGACGAGCATTTCAAAGGAATGTTCTCGCACGGCTACCCGACCAAGGGAATCTATCAATCCGAAAGCAGTGAGGCCCTAGAAATTGAATATGAGCCGAAGTCTTGGATCCCGAAGCAGAAGTTCCGTGCGATGATGACATTAGGCGGTTTTGTGAAATTTAAAAAGGGCCCTAAAGAGAAAGCCATTAACTACGCTTACGAAGAAGATGAGCGCAATGACCAAGTCATCAGCAAATTCGTCGAAGTGGTGACTAACCCGAAGCCTGGAAAGAAAATCAACGCTTATGATATCATGGGGAACCACTACTACTGCAGTTTGGACGCGGAGAACGTTCCTACGGCCTCTGATGAGATCATTGTTCGCGACCTAACCTTCTTTAATAGAAACGTTCGAGTTTTCTCGCCGAGCATCAACGTTTTGGGCATTGCCAATATTTCTATTCCTTTCATGGAGTTAGCATCAATTGGCAAAGAGCATGATAGACTCGGCGTTGTGAATGTGTTTGAGGAGGCAGTGAGGTACTATCACTTCGGGTTCAAATTCTTTGGGAGAATGAGCAAGAATAAGCCTAATCAGGGAGTGTTTTTCATAAAATCCGTAAACTATTTCTCTTTCAATAGCAGTTCGAAAGTCTATAAGGGGAAGAGCTATATGAGGGACACGGACTGCTTCTACGAAGGAGAGTTCTATCAGAGCCGCGCACATGGCAATGGAAGCGAATTCAAGGGAAATTATAAGAAATACGAAGGAGAGTACTTGAACGGACAGCCCCATGGCAAAGGAATCACATATGACGATGCTGGAAAAGCGGAGTTTAAGGGTATCGTGAAGCAAGGAAAGCCTGTTTACGGTTGTCTTTACAATGAGAATAAAATATACGAAGGACTTTTCGAGAGAAGAGCTGTTAATGACGACGAAGGAGCATCAGAGAGCAATGCAGCCATGCATACCTATTTCAGAGGTACAGTGTATAATTTCTCGAGCACGATCCGTGAACTAGAAGGCGGATTTATCTTAGAGGAGAAGAAATTCAATGGTTACTTCAAAATACTGTACACAGACGGCAGCTACTATGAAGGCCAAATGCGGGACGGCGTCCGTGAGGGGCAAGGTTCTTATAAGATGAGCAATGGCAATATTTTCGAAGGGCTTTGGCACGATCAAAAGCTGAAAGGAAGGATTATTTGGGGAGCTCCGAACACGGCGATCCAGATTTCCGAGGGCGAGTTTATAAGAGAGAAAAACGGACCGATCGTTATCGTGAAAATTGGTCGGCTGAAATTCCGAAATGGTGATATTTTTGAAGGAGAGATCAAGGAAGGAAAGCTCGAGGGCTTTGGTGTCTACTACTCAAAGAAGGGAGGCTTATTCGAGGGGTATTTCTCGAATAATCAGCGTTCAGGAATTGGGAAATTTACCTACAAAAAGGACGGAGTGAGCTGGACTTACATAGGCGAATATGCTGGAGGTCGAAAAGACGGAATCGGAAAGCTGTACAAGGAAGGACAAGTGGTTTTCGAAGGAGAATGGCGTAAAGACCATGCACACTTCGGCAAATTGTATTTCGATGGTGAAGGGAGCGAAAAAATCGCATTTTACTTGGGAGAGGTCGATGGAGACGGCGAAAAGAGATATGTCGTGCCTGATGGAGTCGGCAAAATCCAATTCAAAGACTCGATTGTATTCGAGGGAGAATTTAAAGACGGGAAGGTAGTCGCAGGGACCGGAGGAACTTTAATCCGTGAGGAAATCAT
>ENA-UOTX01001223-UOTX01001223.1-compost-metagenome-genome-assembly--contig:-NODE-1223-length-20726-cov-6.251295_pt1 | contig 20726 bp, 16 predicted proteins | sample MGYA00238143_ERZ746982 | MGnify/ENA primary metagenome ERZ746982 (study PRJEB28758, sample SAMN06268862) | compost metagenome | isolation source: single cell | place: USA: California, Emeryville, Joint... | reverse complement strand
CAATGCTAGCAATAATTACAAATCAAGGAATGGTTAGGTTTTATGAATATGATGGTAAATCAGCGATTAATCCCAACTATAAGCTGGGCGATGAAGCCACAAAGTTTGTTAGAGGACTTGTTACAGATTTTACGCAATTGAAATTAGATTTGTTTGACCTTTAATATTGCAAAGAGGACAGGCATTCTGTATGTCTTTTCGTTGAAATTTCACAATATGTTGTTACCCTTACCTTTGCAGATCGTTTTACTCGAGCGAATTTCATATCTATAGATTCAATTGCTTGTAAACTGAAAAACATTGGAAAGTATGTTCAAAAATGCTTAAAGGAAATCATTAAAAAAAACCTCAAAGACCTCTCCCTTGTTAGAGGCTTCACTAGCATTGTCAAAGCCTCCTTGCGAAAATAAGATAAGAATAAATTTTCATTGCCAATACATTCAGAATAGAAAAAAAAAAATTCCAGGTCAGTTTTTAAAATTGCTCTAGTTAACTCTAAAGCATTAATACAGTAAGCTGAAAAATAAAATACTAGGAGTAAATATTAGAAATTTCTTGGAGAACATAAGATCTATCAATTAACAGAGCTAGTTTGAGCTATATATACAAATGCAAGAAAATCTCAATCTCCATCGATGGAAAAAACTAATAACTCCGAAGCTGAAAGACTACTACACTGACTTCGCAGAAGTTGAAAAAACAGATGCCTATCGTGTTTTTCAAGCGAAATCCATAATACATCAAGAAATCCACACAATTCGAGTTTTTGATGTCGACTATGGAAAGCACCCTGACCTTGCAGCACAGCGCTTCATCCAAGAGCTGTTACACCTCTGCTGTCTACATCCGCAATCTGTTTTCGTTGAAACATTTGAAATTAAGAACAAAAACATGACTGTTGCTACCAAGCCCCTCCTCCCACTCCACTACCACCTAAACAACTTGTCATTGTCCAAATCGAATAATCTGCCAATGCTCAACATCGAAAAATTCATAATGAATCTGACTTCTGAGATTAAATTTTTGAAAGAGAAGATGAAGTTGTCAGATTGCAGTAGACTATTAGATGCCGAAAATATCTTCTTTGAGAGGAGAATGAAGGTTATCTGATAGGAAATTGGGCAAAATTGCCTGAGAATGAGAATGTATCTACCATGATACGAATAGCAAATCAAGATAATACAGATATAGCCGATGAAATTAGAATAATTGGTTATTTTCTACTTGAACTGAATGAAGTACCCAAGAACGACATCAAAAGACTCAATGAGTTTGAACAGAAAAATATGTATGACGGAGCGATTGATGGAGTGATTTCTGCTAAATTCAATTTGCCCGAGCCAATCAAAAAACTACTACGGTGGATGCTAGACAGAGATCCGAGGAAGAGGCCATCCCGTTCTGATATTCTCGCAAATCTAGCTATTATTCGAAAGCAAGGTGTTTAAGAAATCGCAAGGAAACTAACTCTGAAAATTAATTTTACATAACTTGATAGGTATCCCCACTACCATAAATTTCAGATCTATCGCGTTTCCAACCTTGCTCATTTTGGATCCTCAACACCAACTAGCTGGCATTGTCAATGGGAAGGACATTCCTATTAGTTTCTCTTATAAAGAGTGGAAAGGTAAATTAAAAATATCTGATTGTTAGGCTAAGACTCTTATAGCAATATATATCTTTGTATTCAAGGGATTCGGAACCCCACTCTTCGCGGTCGTAACATTCAACCAGGGGATGATGACCATCGAGTTGCGGGAGGATAAATTCAGTGAAATTGTAGACCGCTTCGATTTAAAGATCGGTTCAAGTATTTTCTTATTATCAACTGATGTTCAGTAATTTTTCTCAAAATAGTTAAAAAACTGGATAATCTGGCTGTTCATTCCACTCCAGATGGAAAGTTACTTGCCTTTACTTGCAGCAATTTGCTCTTCCTGTTCTCTTCCATTTTTTAAAAGAAAGAGAATCAGCCATTAATAAAGACGCAGATAGATAATCTAATTCTTGATATCATTAAATCGCGAATAAACTTGAAGGCAAAGATGTCTCAGAGATCAGCATTGCTTAAATATTCCGCTTATAATGACAATGAAGAAAGACGAAATATTGATATATAGAATTCAAGAGAAGACAGGAGGTGTGGATTTGATTGAGATTAAGAAAATAAGCGCATCAAAATCAAGTGTAATTCTACAGGCTAAAATAACCACAGGAGTTCTGGCTTATACTTCGCTGAGCCCAGAAGATGAAGCAATCACTCTGACATTCTATAATTATCATACTGGAGAGAAAATTACGAAAAAATTCTCGCAAGGTAATAATATCTTATTATAGCAAAAGGATCCTTAGTTATTCAATTTGAATAAGACGGCTGCCAAAGAATTGAATGGGCCCCTAAGAAATCATTGCTGGCTGTTGCTGATAAAGCGCAGTTGCTCGTTTATGAGGTTACTCCTTCTAAATTGAGTCTTCTCTATGAAGTTCATGATAACGGTAATCACATGTGAAAATGTTGCAATGTAATGGGTGTTTTTATTAGTAATACAATCTCGTTTTGTGGACATTGCTTGGAATTCTGAAGGTACTATTTTAGCAGCGTTAACGGAAAGTGAGATTATGATATTGGATTGCAACAACAAATTCAATATTAAAGTGAATCAAAGTTTGGGGGAATTAGCGACTGCGTTTGTGACGGAGAATATCAGGGATTTCAAAAGGTTAAAATTAAACTTGTTTAAATAATAATTGCCATTCTCTATGGCATGCGAAATAACTATTATTTTGGAAATTTCAATTCAAAACTTTTAAGTCAATAATTAATATTACTTCAGAATAGCAGATTGAATTAAAAAACATTATATCTACTCAATAATGATAATTCTTTCAAGTCCTCGCTAAATAAATGGTTGAGAGATACCTTTCTTCCGAAGACCTAGCAGATTTTGTTGTGCATAATTGATATTCTTGAGCCCTCGAAATTATTGTAAAAAAAGTGGCATTTATCCTGGAGTATTTCATCTTCGACGAGCATGTTTTTGATCTAACTACCTTCAAATTTAGAAAACCTTCTCAGCACAAGCACAAGCACAAGTTGAAGTTAAGCAGAGTTATCATATTTAACCAAACGGTTTCTAAAACAATTAATATCCGTTATCCTCAAACTACTAAGACTGATTCTTAGAACACCCTTAACTTCACATATTAAATAACCTCTAACAAGTTTCTCTCAGATCCATATTCCAGAACCTTCTCCCCCATGTCTATGATCGTCTTATCGATCTTCAAGCTATTCTCTATTATGCCAAAGAAGCCTCAACAAAAAGAATCTAATCTGCGCTAACCAACAAAAAACGGGCACCCTAATTAATTGTAATCTCACTTTAATTAAAAAAGATGTCTCACTCTCAAGGCAACTACGGCACTCTTCCAGAACAGCATTCACCAAGCCATCCTCATCAAACTCCAAACAACCATCAAGCTCGAGATTCGTCAGGGAAACCTACTCAAAACGAATCTCCAATCCATTCGCGTACATTCTTAATCTTTTTCGTTTTTTTTAAGCTTCCCGTACAGCTGAAGCTCAACGAGAAGCCCTTCAAGCAGCAATAATTGACAAGAAAATTAAAGAAGAATTTAAATGGTATATTTACGGTTTATGGACCATGTTGGTAACGAGGCAGAATTTATTACTCGAATAAGAATTTCGTTTCATAGGGCTTGATGGTCCTCGGGTGGATACTCCTGGTGTTAGGAGCTTTTAGTCTCTCTGCAATTTGGACATGGACTTATGCAATCTTCTGGGCAGCTGCATTAGTGCTTCCAATTTTAGGACTGATCGCTTATTATCAAAGAAGCTTGAAGCTCACGGAATTATTCCAGCAAGCTTTAGTCGTGCTTACGGTTGTGGTCGCTTTGTTAACGGTCTTCGGTACGGAGCCTTGGAACGTCGTTATGCTTGTGGCGTTTGCGTATTTGATCTATGGTAACTGGAGACTTATTCGGTTATACAAAGGTATAATATGCATAATCACAGTTGTTATAACAGTCTCATTAGAAAAAAAGGACCTCCATATTGACGATCTTAAAAAGGCTGCTCAAGACTATTTGATAGCACAAGCAGGAGGAGTACATGGAGCACATACCAATATAGATGTTAAAATATGATTTGAGAGAAGTATATATTGCGTGTCGACATTTTTAAATTCTATTTGAATTATGAAAGACCGGTTCAATATCATCAAAATGATTTGATATCAGTACAAATTGCTTACAATTCTGTTGGAGTTGGGCTCATTGTTAAAGTCTTTTAGTGCATTTATTTTTCTCTTCTATTCTAAGGCAATATTGCAAGAGATTCAAAAGTGAAAGGATCGCGTTGATTCTTCGCAGGATGAACCTTCTCGAAAGATTATAAATCTTTTAAAAGTGGAAAGTACATTATTGATCTAATGGCTCTCATGCAAATTAATAAAGGTTCATAAGCGCAGTGATTAGAGGGCGATCATCAAACAACTTTTAGTCATTTTTCTTTTTTCTTTTTTTTTTAAACAAAAAACCAGAAAAAAGTATCAACACATATCAATTATAAACAAGGAATGAAAATGTCATGAATAATACTAAACGGCTTTTCATATTGCTTGAATTGAGAATAATCTCTTTCATTATCTGCTCCATAAATCTATCAACCAAGCTATCTGAAGTCAATTGCAACTCGTATTTACTATGTGCAGTAGAGATCGATTAATGAAAAAACCCTGAAACAAATCGAAACCGTATATATATTGTTTTTTAATTTTTTTGGTAAATCAAGACACCGTAATTCTCTAAGAAAACTGCCAGATTTTCGAGCCCCCAAACCTTCGGATATAATCATTTTCGCCGCTCGAATTTTCGATGGTTTAAAGACTGAAATTTTATTTTAGAAAAAAGGGAAAATGCTTTGTTTTAGGGCTCAAAACATGAAAATTTCGATTTTATACTCGAAATCAGAAAATATTTATCTTCGAGAGGGCGAATACATTTCTTTTTTAGTTTTTTTACTTGTTGAAAACGCAAGACGACCTTATCTGGCTGGAAAATTTGATAATTTTTCACTCTCCGGACTATCAAATCTTTAAAATGGTTCGAAATTATGGATAGAAAAAACTATCATATTTTCGGACTTTCATTTTTCAGTCTCAAATTTAAATACGGTATTTCTGAAGGCGTGATAGAGACAACTTCTGCTTGCTCAATTTTACCTCAAAGCAATGTAACCTAAATCAGTGTTTTGGAATTTGGAAGACTCCATCATTAAACTCAGGTCGATTGCATACATAGAATAAATAAGAAATCAGAATGCCAGTATGCTATCAAATCAGTAGCTAGTAAAGATTGATGAGCAACGAAAACCATTAACCATATCCAGTGTTTTATAATCTTTCATTCCAACTTCAAAATTGATATTAATTTTTTCTCTTGAATGAATAATTCACATTTCAGAATTAAATGATGACAAACTCCCACAGAAATTCTTAAGTTGACCACAATTAGTTCATAGCTGTATGCCCTCTCAGTGCGACTCTTACCATTAAGTCTGGGCTTTCTTGGCTGCTTTTCGATATATATTCCCATTAATCAGAGCAGATTTTTTGGAAAACCAGAACAAGTACTTGAAAATAATCTATTCTATTGATCTTATCTGGAAAGAAGTCATGATCTCTCAATTTATCCTCAATTCAATACAGAAAGAGCCTTACTGGGCTAGTTCAGGGTGGCCTGAACTTAAAATTCTCAATTTTCGAAAATTTTTCCTCTCGTAATCATCACAATACTGTGAAACTTCGTTCACCTCTTAAGGTTGTGGCTTTCATTTAACATTGAGAAAAGCGAGCTATAAAAGAGGCTCTGTATGTATATGCCCTGTCTTGCTGGCAATACTGGACTAAAATTAGAAATAGTCATCAAGAATAGTTGCACTTTCCTTTCGAAAACTCAAAATTCTTGCAATTATCACTTGATTTGGAGGAAAACGTATTGCTACTCTGATATTTTCATAATCTTTGCTCAATTCATTTCTCTATTTTCAAGTAATCTCAGTAATCTGGCCATTCTGGAGTTGCAAAACTTCCAACTCATTCCTAAATCGAACGAAAGATTCCTCATAGAGCTCTAGCAAACTACATAATTCCATTCTTTTTTAGAGAATATTTCATCCGACTCTAAATTAAGTGCCAAAAGTCTTGCAAATTTTAAGTCACATCCCTCAGAGCACTGAGCACTCCACATCAGATGGCACCCAAACCTCTTCTTCCCCTTTTCTGACTCAAAAAGGAAACCAGAAAGCTGTCGAATTTATAATTATTTCAGAAACCACGAACTAAGGCTAACTTATGAGAATTATTTTCCAAAATATTGATTCTTCACTGGAATTAATACACAAAATTCGATTTTCAGTGAAAGAATTTTAGAACGTAATAAGAATCTCAGCCCTATTAATTCGCGCGTTCATTACTCGTTGTTTATCGATTGTGCAAACGCAAAGGCATTCTGCTGCTCTGGTGGGAATTAGAACAATTTTCGAAGGCTTGAGCAGCCTCGCACGCTTTAGGGGAGAAAAACAACCGCTCAAGCTAACAGACTTTTATTACAGAAAAGATTGAACATTTGAATTTGGGTATATCATTCATCTTAGTTTTATTTATTCTTTTTTTATTTGAAGAAATTTATGCTTTTTGTGGCTGCAGTTTAAAAATCGTTTAATAAAGCCGACCTGGAATAAAATACATAAACACAAAAAGATCGATTTGAGCAATAAATTTTATCGAGTCTCAAGACGATTAAACTGTATAATTTATAAGCTGCTTTCCCAACCATGTCTGAAGATTTATTGATGCCCGTTGGCATCAAACGCTCCTTGGATTCTTTCATTAGGCTGATCAGCGGCAATTTCAGTAACGACGGCTCTGAAAATACTAATTAAGAACCAGTTGGGCTCTCATGCATAAATTTTGTGATTCTGATAAGCTTCACGCTATTTATACCGATTAGTCAATAAAAATTATAATCCTTTTCTCAATCAAACTCGATAAATCACACCCGAGGAGCTGCAAAATAATTGGAGAAAGTTTCATTTTTTTCCTGCAACCTCTCTTTTTCGGGACATTATTTACTACTGAGAAGGCCAAAGAGCGCTGGTATTACTTTATGAAATAAAGTAGCTAAATTGCCACCGCTGAGGGAGATCTAAGTAGTTAAATTGTGTCTCGAAGGCTGGATCCTCAGAATTCCTCGGGAATTTTCCACTGGTCATTAGCTTTCAGTCCTTTTATGGGTTAGCATTTACTAGAGAGCCAGCTGCTGGTTGCTCTCTTTTCTTCTTGATGAAATGAAGAGGTGATTCCATGAGGAAATGACATCAGGAGAACAACTGTTCTAGCCTGAGAAAAAATTCATTTTTTGTTTTTTTCTGGGCAACTTCGTATTGAATTATTTCCTTAAAATCAGGAATTTCCAACAACGAATTGAGGGATACTGAGCTGATGCGGATGACTGGAAAGTGGAGGAGAATTTCTTTGTAGTGAGCACCTGAGTGCTTTGATAGGCCATTTGATAAATTATAAGTATTTAGGTAACTATGATTTCTGATAGGCTTAATTAGGGAAGAAATGGGGTTTGCTTGGTTGTGGGCTTTGTCTAGTATTTCATCGAGAAGATAGTCAGCTGCTTTTCTTGAATTTTATCTCCAGCTTCACAGAGGCCTGCCAATCTCGGGGAATGTGCTTTGAACTTTACCTTGAATTTTACAAGTCAATGCGCATTCCCTTTTTATGAAAATAATGATATGAAAGGCTATCAATTCGACTCAACAGAGTCCGATTGAGAATAAAAGCATATAATCTTAAAACGGGCTATGTCTTGTAAATTTCAACCATTTTTTGCATTTTTTCAACAAAACTCCGATATCAACTTCCCTTAAGAGTAATACCGCTATTAATCTAGTCTAAATAAGAAGTAGAGCACTCAGTTATTTTAAATATCTTCTGACTTATTCTTAGCAAAACAACACTACGTTATTACACATTAAGAATGAATATACTAATATTTCAACAATAGCTTTTATTGTGCTTAATGTTTCTTATCTTTTAAGATCTCTTTGAATAAACACCTAAACTAATAATGCTACCCAACCTAAAATAATAGCTTAAATTCATACAAAAAATTCAGAGTCCTATCCTTATCTCGAACTCAATAGATCAATAGATAATCTTCATTGCGTAAACACCTTTTCGAACCGATTTACCCTGACCTAAAAGAGCACTCCCCCTCTTTACTTCGTCGAGTTAGTCGACTGCTGCATTGGCTGCGAGAAGAACCCCATCCCAAGGTCAGTCGGCTCCTTGAAGTTCTGAAAAGTCGCGCTATTCATATTCAGACCGGTCGGAGGCTTATCACCGAAGATAAATTGACTCGGGTGAAACACATTCGAAGAAATGTTTATGGCTCCTCTTCGATAGTTAGTCTCCTCTTCTTGCGAGGGATTCTCTCCTCCTCCTACCAACGAAAAAATTTCGTTGAATAACTCATCGTCTTGGTCCGAAATTTTCTTGGGTTCGGCAAAATTGCTCTGGGTTGGCTGGTACATCTTCTTGGGCTCTGGAGTGTAGCCGAAATGCGGGGATTGTTGCTGCGGGTAAGTCGGCTGAAACACGGGAGTGGAGTACACATTTTGTGTAGGGTACCCTTGCATTGGCTGTTGCATGCCCTGCTGGTACTGGTATTGTGGCTGCTCCCATTGGACAGGAATCTGTTGATTCATACGATTAACGTCAGAGGGAATCTCGTTCCACATTTTATTTAAGTTGGTCGGCTGACCCACGTTATTCCAATTGGGTTGGAGTCCAGACTGCTGAGAAACATCACCGAAAGGCGAGGGCGTGAACTCGCTGTTCCCGTTATCTGAAATAGATAACTTCTGGAACGATTGGTTGGTTGCGAGGATCCCTCGAACGATTTCTAAGTCGTTCTCAGCAGCGTTTTTATTCATCGAGTTCTTCTTTGAAGAGTAACCGCTTGAAGGCCCTTGGTTATTTCCCACGATTCCACGTACAATTTCCAAATCGTTCTCTGCGGTATTTTTGTTCATCGAGTTCTTCTTCGAAGAGTAACCGCTTGAAGGTCCTTGGTTATTTGATAAAATCCCTCGTACGATTTCTAAATCGTTATCGGCTGCGTTTTGGTTCACAGAATTTTTCTTTGAAGAATACGCACTCAAGGAAGGTGAGACCGTCGTTGTTGACGCGTTGGAGTCACGAGGAAGCGCCTTCTTACATTCGATCCATTTCCCATCTATTTTGTTGTCATAGTAGCGAGAAACCGCCAGCTCCACGCTCTCTTCGCTTTCGAAGGTAATAAAACCAAAGCCACGTGATTTTCCAGTAACTTTGTCTACCATGATGACGGAATCCTCGATCCGTCCGAACTGGTCGAAGTACTCTCTGAACTGTTCGTCGGTAACTGTCTGAGGCAAACCTCCGACAAAGAGCTTCTTAGTGCGATAGGAAACCTCCTCCTTGGTCACGTCGACCTTCTGGTCTCTGGGAACTGCTCGTTTGCAATCAATCTATTAAAAATATGTTAGAATTCCTCTTTTTCCAGGTTTTTGGTACCTCTTTCCCTCCAATAACATGGGCTTGAGAGAGTACGATGTTGGTTACGACTGAATCCTTGAAAGTTACGAATCCGAAGCCTTTGGACTTGCCGGTCGCTCGGTCTTGCATGACCACGCAGTCAATGAGCTCTCCAAAGGCCGAGAAGTACTTATAAACCATATCGTGAGTGGTTATAGGAGAGATTCCACCGAGGAAAATTTTTCCAGGAACATTTTCAAATGGACTTGCCATGGGTCTAAAGTTGTTTAGTTTGATTATTCCTTTGAGTGAGAGTTAATTAATTTATTTATTAAACCGCTGCATTTTTTACTCATAGCCTATTAGAGTGGGAGGTTATTTTAAGAAATGATATCGCAATAAATAGCCCTTGTTAATATTCTTGTCTTAAAATAACAATGCTCTCCTTAAAAATTCTGATCTCGCGAAGCACTTAATTAAAATAAGAAGCATGCTTTACATTTGATGCCGTTTTTTTGTACAATTTTAAAAAAAAAATGTGCGGAGTGATTAGTTTTCATAGGTAAAGCTAACACACAAATGCTGACTCAAAGGTCCTGATACAGGAGACTTGCTTCCTAAGAAAATCATTTGCTATTCAATTTCAATCTCAAGAAAATCATAATTCGTGAAAATCCTGTGTCGAGCCAGCCAAGAATGTGGACTTGAAATGTCTCATGAAATTCTATCGTGATTTTGTTTAAGGCCGCTGGAAATCATGAGTGGAGTTATTTCTTATCGATTTTTCCCTTGCCTCGAATAGGAGTCATTACTGGGGATCTGGTGCAAGTTGGATGAAACTGTGGATGAAACTTGATGAAAGAGACAGTTGCAGCGCTTGATTTCTGGAATATGATTATTAACTGAGGTAAAAAAGAAAGATCTTAGCTGCTGACTTAATGAGAGTTTGCTGTGGGACTAGGTCATAGTATTCTGATTTTGAAAATAATGGCACACTTACAACGTGTTTTGAGCAAAATTGAAAATTACAAAAAAAAAGAGGAGTAATTTTAAGTTTTCAAATAGTCTGCTGTGGATCGTAAAAGAGCCGAGTAGTCGCTTAGAAGGAACCGTCAACTCTTATTTATGGTTTTAGCAAATCTCAACTTCTCAGATCTGATTTATTAGTCACTCCATTTTCTTTTATTGAAACAAGTTGCTTCTTAAGATAATCTATCAAATTCATAATTTAACTTTGAATTAAAGCGATGTCATCAACCTCCTTAGACATTTTGCTTTTCATCACTTTCTTTTTATAGTCATGACATAAAACATGCACCGAGACCAGAGCCTATCATTACGGATTGCACTCAGTGGTTGATTTCTGATGAAGAAGAACGTTTCAAGGATGCGCCAGTGCTTGAGTTAGGAAGGAAGGATCAAGCTTGTGAATGACTCTCTCTCTCCAAGAGACTCGTCTTTTCAAATCACTTTGAATATCAACTTGGTACCACTGAGAACTAGAATTGAGTAGGATTACAACTACAGAGTCTGAGCAGATTGTTAAGCAAAGGGACCGCCTCTCTGCGCTATTCCAAATAATTTTCTCAGCACTAAACGCATATTCGAGGGAATTTCAAGAATTTGATATGTATTCTTATCAATTGTTCCGCATTTAATTACCTCGCTTCGTCAAACACAGAATTAAATAGACTTCAGAATCATAACGAGTAGAGCCATTTACAGAATCAACAATCTGTAAATCGAATAGTTCTGATGGATAAAGTTGATTCCAGTTAGAATGATGTCGAAATATTAATAATTCTTCTTGATTAAACAAGTAATTTCCAAAAACCCCAGATAAATCGCGCTAATTTTATATTATTAAGATCAAAGCTTGTCCCGTGTGCTTGCTAAAATTAAAAAATTCTGAAAACGCTTTAATTAATGCTTTTCATAGAATAAAACGTTATTGAGTAGAGATCTAAGCTTCTAATGGAAACCAAATCAAAAGCCAGGTCTCCCAAAGGGAGCACCTCTATTTGGAAGATTGATCCAAAGGCAGTCTATATGTCTGACAACGAAGAATTTTATCGATGTACCTGATACCTCAGTCGATTTTTCATCATATGCATGGGATTTATTAGGTTCTCAGAAAGACGGCCGGCGCAGTGGTCTTGCTATTCTGGTAGGCAATTTCGCAATATTTAGCAATCTTACCGTGCATCTCAGACTGACTGCAAGGGCGAGGACACCAAAAAAAGCGCGATGATAGAATCCAAACTATTCAATGAATTAAAAGGAAGTAATTACCATTCGCTTTCTTCATTAGCACTCATCCTCAAACCCTTCTAGCTATTCTGCCTGACTTGTATCTATTGCAGATAAAGAACGGCTCTTTTTTGCGAATCGTGGAAGAAATCGGCCCAAATATAGCTCAAGTTCACCAAATGCTGAAAAAGAAGTTTAGCGTAACAACCATTGCTAAGTTTGGCCTTGCAGCAGTAAACTTCAGCTTCTGTCTCCTCTTACCGGCTCTTGCATAGGTGGCAATGCTAAGGCGCATCCATGAAATGGGATACTGTTACACAAATCTCAATGCGAAACATTTTTTAGTGGGCATGGGCACACATCTCGGCAAATTTTATATGTGTGGTCTCCAGCACCTATATGAATTCTGTGATGCATCAGGAAATATCATCCCACCGAAATTTACTGGCACTATGATAGGAATCGACAATTATTCAAGTATAAACAGACTATCTGGGCTAAGTACCTCAATTGTTTGGCTCTACCGAAATGCTAATGCGATTTTATTAACAACAGGCCCGACACCGAGAGATGATTTGGAATCGCTAGGCTATATATTACTGGATCTCTTCAAAGGAGGTAGAAATTTCAGTTGGAAACTCTATTCTAAACACCAACGTGTAGCTACTTTGTTTGATGAAGTGAATGTCACAAGCTGGAATGAGGTCAAAAGAACAGGAGATCTCAATCGAATTTGTAAAGGCGCACCCAGTAATCCATATCTCTCATTGCAGTCATTAATATATCTTAGGGGAAATGCTAATTTACTTCAAAGCGTTAAATGAATCTCCAGCGACGACCTTGCCCGAATACGATTACTTGATGGTGGCTTTTAAACTACTTCTATTGCCAAAAAAGCCTCGAAGACAGCCTGCAAGAACACCGGAGCTAGACTGGGTATTTTTTTCAATGACTGCCTCTAGATAATCCATGGGTTTAGATAAGATACGATTCATTTATAAAGGGCACGATCAAGTTTGAAGATCTTCCAGTTGTGAAATTTGGTGCGCATATGCACACCTTCCAGACCTTGATGCTCCCTGATAATAGTAAAACTCGCTTTTTTGTTTGGTGATTAAGAGTTTACGCAGTGAGAAGCAACAGCAAGCGTCTTTCGACTATCTTGGAAGAGCATGATTCGTTCTCCAGAGTCACTGGGTTTGAAATTGAGAGCAAAATCGATTTAATGAGAACGACTTCTGAAAGCGAAACGAGCCCAATGAATAAGAAGAAAAGTAATCAATCAAAGACTGAAAAACCCAAGCAAAATGGACCTCATGACCCAGCTGATTATTACGATGAAGAAGATTTCAGCGATCTATGGTTCAAAATGAATCTGCTTAATTCTTACCGCGCATCTTAAAAGATGGAATCACTGTCTAAGGTTATCGCATTCGACCTGTGAAACTATCGTTCATTTGGGTTTGATAAGTTATCATGAGCTTATAACAAAATGCTCAACTCGATTCTGGGTTTAATACTAAATAATATTTATTGTATCATCATTAAGAAATTTTTTATTTTCAGGTATCATTGTTTTATGCATATGATGATTTTGTTCTATCAATACGACTTGGGTCTAATAACTCTTAAATAAAGTGTGTACCACCTGCATATCAGTAGATTTATTGTTTTTCTTGAGTGTTGAACATAATCCTCTCAGATATTACAATTTTATTCGTGATTTATTCATTTGTTTTCCCAGTTGTGAACCTTATCTATTAATTCACACAACCAACAAATATTTAACTCAGCACACTAGACATCGTCGCATAAAGACAGAGTAGAAAAGCACTTACTTAAATGGGAGTGAATATCTTTCTTGAAAATCGTCAACTTTTTGTAAATCTGGTCGGATCTGAGATAAACTCCAGCATATAAATCAACGAAATGAAATTGAGCTTCAATAGTAATATTTTAAATACACTAATTTCATAAGATGTTTGGAGCTGAAGACAAATGCATTGACTGTGGTGAGAAACCAGATCCTACCTTGTATTTGGAATACCCAACCTGCAGAGCCTGCTATGACGCAAACGCTGAACTGTTCAAGCAGTTCAAACAAACCCGTAAAACCACATATCCTGAAATTGACAAGATCGAGGACAACCTCTACCTCGGAAATGAGGATGCTGCCATAGATAAAGACTTACTCAAAAGCAAGGGAATCACACACGTTCTCGCCGTGGGCACTTTCCTTGAGATGAGATTTCCAGAGGAGTTTACCTATGAGAATCTGCTCGTTGATGATAGTCCGCATCAAAACATCGCGCAATTTTTCAAGAAAGCGTTTAAATTTATCAATAGCTCGAAAGTGGTGTTTGTGCATTGTGCAGCTGGTGTGAGCCGCAGCGCGACGATCGTGATTGCGTATACTATGTTTACAAAGAAAATGTCGTTTGAAGAAGCGCATAAATATGTAAAAGAGAGAAGGTCGATAATATTCCCTAACAGCGGATTCAGAACGCAGCTGCAAGAATTTGAGAAGCAGCTCAATGATGGAACGTTCAAACTTGAGGATGACGCTTAGATATGGAATTTTCCGTATTCCTTATAAAGATGATGGTCTTTGAATTAAGTAAAGTTTTAGGGTGGAAAAAATGTTTCAAGCTAAAAATATTTGTCTTAACTTCACCTCCTTTCCAATATTCATATGGTGTTATTTTGTCTTATTAATTTAACACCGAATCCAAACAAGGTATTCATGGAGCATTGCTATTAGGTTGATCAAAGGACCCATCAACTTTAATTACTGCTAGTGTATTAGTCCTCAGATCTCAATGATAATAGCTTTCAACCGTTAATTCTCAATCCATGAATAAATTCGTAGTCGGAGTCATCACGATCAGTTGTGGTCGTTAGTACCAATCTTAATTTTCCTCAAACTTGGATCAGAAAGCAATAAAACTAAACTAATTAACTAATTTCAATCAGGACAGCTTCTGAAATGCAAAAGACCGATGAGAAAAAATGCAGCGACTGTTACACAAGCAAACCGGATCCAGAATTCAAGCTTGCTAATCCAATATGCAGACCATGCTACGAAAAAGCGACGAAAATGATGAGCGAATATAAGAAAAGAAGAGATAATTTTTATCCAGAAATCGATATGATGGAAGACAACCTTTATCTTGGAAATGAAGATGCGGCCATGAACAAAGACCTCCTCAAAAGCAAAGAAATCACACATGTTTTAGCTGTTGGGACTTATCTTGAAATGCGTTTTCCAGATGACTTCGTCTATGAAAATATTCTCGTAGAAGACAGTCCTTTCCAAGATATTCAACAATTTTTCAAAAGAGCTTTTAAATTCATAAAAAATGCGAAGGTGGTGTTTGTCCATTGTGCTGCTGGGGTGAGTCGCAGTGCAACAATAGTAATAGCGTACATTATGTTTTCGAAGAAGATGTCATTTGAGGAGGCACACAACTATGTGAAAGAAAAGCGAGGAGTCATCTATCCTAACGAAGGATTCAAAACTCAACTCCAAGCATTCGAGATTCAACTTAAAGAAGAGAAATTTACGCTTGATGATGACGCTGATGCTTAACAATATTTTTTTTTGGGAGATAATAGCAGCATACCAGTGTACAGTGAATAATTTATTTTCATGGGTTAGAGTGTAAAGGGGCGATCAATATATCTTTTATAGGTCTAGTGTGTAATCTTGTCATTTGACTTAGAAGACGAGAGTACATTTTAAATCCCGTTCATAAACATATTGTAATGTTATCATCAGTCACATATATATATACATATAGCAACCATAACCAAATAGCTCTATGAAGCCACGAAAGTAACCGTTTTGCTTTTGCCTTTTCATTTTAAGTTGAATCAGAAAAGAAGATCAGTGAAAACTCATTTTCAATTTCATTATTTAATACTGTTTGTCAAATGGAAAGGGACAGAGACGAGAAAAAATGCCGTGAATGCATGTCAAGCAAGCCGGATCCAGAATTAAGACTTCCTTATCCACTCTGTAGGCGATGCTATGACAGTACTGCTAAAATGATGAGCGATTATAAGAAAAGCAGAAAAAATTTTTCACCTGAGATCGACCAGATCGAAGAAAACCTCTTTCTTGGCAACGAAGACGCCGCTCTCGATAAAGACCTCCTCAAAAGTAAGGGAGTTACCCATGTTCTAGCTGTCGGAACGTACCTCGAGATGCGATTTCCAGATGATTTCGTCTACGAGAGCATCCTTGTTGAAGATGATCCTTTTCAAAACATCTCCCAGTATTTCAAGAAAGCAATTAAGTTTATTCAGAGCTCTAAAGTGCTCTTTGTTCACTGTGCTGCTGGAATGAGCCGTAGTGCGACAATAGTAATCGCGTATACTATGTTTGCGAAAAAGATGTCATTTGAAGAGGCACACAACTACGTAAAGGAAAGACGAGAAGTGGTATGCCCTGGTAGCGGGTTCAGGAAGCAGTTAGAAGAATTCGAGGTCCTACTTAAGGAAGGGAAATTTTTACTAGATGATGTTGATTCTTAAAAATGGTTGCTTTATTTTTTGTTTCTTCATGTATCTACTTGATTAAATAAGACCATTACAGTGGTTTTGTCTTTCTTAAGATGTTTCTTAAGCTGGGAGATCTAGCTTGACATACTATAAAAAGGAGAATTCCAATGTTTCAACATTTTTGGTCTTGAACTTCACGCGAACCTTCGATTATTGAGAGAAAAGCAGACCTAGCTGGACATCGTACTTGAAATCTCAAGCTTTTCTTTTCTTGTAATTGGGATAAGACTGGGTAAACTATTTCAAGATTCCTTTAATAGTAACAGAAAAATGATTCTTCAAGAGACAGTAGCAAGGAACTTAAACCTAGTATTTTTTAGCTATCAGCAAGATTTAAGGCGATATCCTAGGGATGCGCGGCTTTTTCCCACGTTTCCATATTTTATCCGACTAGGGAGTTCTTTTAAAATACCTTAAATAGGACTCAGGGCAATTAATTTATAAAATAAATCATTTCCCATAGTAAAATCCATTCATGGAACCCAACCCAACCAACCAGCAAAATCAGAAAATAGCTTATCATGAGGCATTTCCCTTCAGCGCAAACGCCGCAACATACCGAGCGTTCTATGACTCTCTTCTCACCAAAGAGATAGAAGAAACCAAAACGAACGGAGATGTAAGCTCAACATTAGAACTTTTCTTAGTTTTTTAGAAAGAAGTACAAGGGGATGGAACGATCACTGACCTTGATTTCAGTTTTGGTATTCTCACAGTTCACATTGAAGCGCATATGCGTACCTATAACAATGATATACATGTTTTCTCAAACTTATGTTAGCCAAGAAATATATCAGCAAAAAAACATTAGAAGAGGCCCTATCAACGCTTAATTTTGAGAAAACCAAATACGATATCAAGGTCCAAAGCATCAAAGCCATCTCCGGAAAGCAAACTCAGCTGATTAAAGGCATAATCGCGGTCACTAAAACACCTGATGAGTGTCAAGTTGGAGCTAAGACGAAAATAACGATAAAGACAGACCCTCTAACTATTTGCCTTGATCTGTATAAGCAATCTCGATAGAGCTCCGGCTCTAACACCAATCTTATTTTCTCAATAGTATGAAGAAGAACCTCGATGGCATTTTCTCTGCCTTTCCATTACCTTCAAAGCCCTCAGCTTTGATTTACGAAGACCTCTTAGACAAGGACGTTATCATTCCTTCTGGGTATGAGGTGCCTTCCGAGGGATTGAACCCATCTCAGAAAGACGCAATTGACCTTGCGTTAGGGAAACAGATTACTCTAATCCAAGGCCCACCAGGGACAGGGAAGACGTTCGTATCGTCTATGCTGGTGAAACACCTCTGCCAGATCATGAGAATCAAGAAACAAGAATTCCCTTTGAAGAAAAATAAAGTCCTGGTCTGCGCATTCACGAACTTGGGCGTAGATAATTTATGCGCGAAAATCAACGAGGCAGGGCTCGACGTGACTCGTTTGGTGGCGCAGTCTCGTGGGAGCAAGGGTTCAATTGTAAAGCAACTGACTCTAAAAAGCAAGGTCCAAAGATTAGCTGAGAGAATTAATGAAATGCTCCAGGCGAACGGCATATCAGACCAAATTGACGTCAAGAAAGTCCACAAAAACAAAGAGTTATACAATAAACTCGCTAAGTAAGATATAACTCTCATCATCTTAATGCTTAATGAATTATAATATAGAGCTGTAATCGAAATGAGCGACGTGATTTGCTGCACGCTTTATTCAGCTTACTCAAACAAAAATTACCTCTTAAAAGATTTCAGCTTTCCTTTCATCATTGTCGACGAGGCTTCAACAGCTTTGGAACCTGCAACATTGATCGCCTTCTCATTTGCGCCCAAGAAAGTTGTTTTGGTCGGAGACCACAAGCAGCTCGGACCCATCGTAAAATCGGTTGAGGCTAAAAAGAAAGGACTTGAATTGTCACTTTTTGAACGGTTTATTATGAATCGAGAAAGATATTCTTCAATTGCGTTCACAGTTCTGAACACGCAATATCGAATGGTGCCAGGCCTTTATGAATATCCCTCAAAAGCGTTTTATGAGGGCGTCGTAAAATCTGGAACAGATATCAGGCCGGATAATTGGATCAGATGGCCGAACGCAGAGTACCCCATAATATTTGCTCACGTCAAAGGTAAAGAAGCCCCAGAAGGAGGAAGCTGCTATAATCTCAAAGAAGCTGAGGCAGTAGCTGAGCTAATTCAGAACCTCGTAGATCACGGTAAAGTTTTCATGATTTGTTGAAAGCGTTAAGTCTCCATTTTTAGGGGTCGATGAAGAGGCAATCGGAGTGATCACTCCTTACGTGCCACAAATAAAGCAGATCCAAAAGCTTCTTAATGAAACAGAGTTAAAGCCTGTGGAAATCGATACTGTCAACAGTTTCCAAGGAAGAGAGAAGGTAATGAATTCTTTGTTGCATACAAGAGTGACAAAATCCTTTTGAATAGGATTATATCATAATGACAACCACCAAGACTGATCAGTCTAAGATATCACCTTTCTTAGATGACCCCAGGAGACTAAATGTCACGTTGACTCGTGCGAAGAAGGGGTTCTGGATCTTTGGGGACCAAGATTACTTGATTAATGTAACGATATTAACTTTTGTGATACTCATAGCTTTTTATCCAATAGTTGCGCGTTTGGAAAGACTATATTGCATTCCTAAAGGGGAAAGGATGCTTCTTCTCTGACTTAAAGATCGCTCAGTTCTTTTAGAAATGAAACGAGTGGCAATCCCACTAACCTCAACCAGTAGTTGAGGAATGCGATTCAAGATAATGCTTGTAGTCAATTTGCATGCTGTAGGTTTCATCTAATCCATATAATAATACAGAAATATCAGAAATATCAGAAATATCAGAAATATCGTAATATGATCACACAAACACATAAATTTCAAATACAACACTTATCAAAGTTCGCCACAACGAGATTGTGCTCTTATTGATACGTATAATCTCTCCTTGAATTGCTTGAAATTCGAATTCTCAAAAATAGCAAGCTAATTCAACGAATAGCGTTTGCATTTGTGTTTTAATTTAGCAGGATTTAAAATATTTCCATACTAATGCTTTACCCATGTAATGCTATGAAAGCGAAAATAACACATAAAACACAGATAAATACCTGAGATTTATCTTAAACGCTCTTATTTCTCAGGTCTAGTCAGTTTTTCTCTAAATAGCAACATTACTAAGAACGACGCGATGGCCATGCCTGAGTAGGCATAGAAGCACACTACATAACTGTCTTTAACGGCATATCTTGTCACTAAAAACTGCGCAATGTTTCCAAATGATAGCCCAAATCCTACGAGTCCGTAGACTTTTGGGCCGTTTTCAGGTCCATAGACCTTTGAGGTATAGGTTGGGAACAAAGCAAAATGTCCTCCCTCGCAGCAAAGTAGAATAGAGACCCAGATGAAATACATCCATCGGAATTCCCCAGCAAATTGTAATGTGCAGGCAACTATAACTTCAACGACAACCAAGGATCCGTAGACTTTCTTGAAGCTAAATCTGTCAAGGAAATATCCCCAAATGACTCGAGATCCTCCATTCCAGATGTTAGCCACACTACCTACCCATGAGAGGTATAGATCGTTCTGGAGGGCGGGTTGTTTCTGGCCGTAGACTTTGTAGGTAGAAGCCATGAAAAATCCGATAATCGAGGATCCGAACACCATAAAAGTGAGCATATACATTTGTTTGGTCTTCAAGGCGTCAGTTAAGGACATTTCTTCTTTAACCATTGCAGATTTGGAGTTCTCAGAGTCGCTGATGTTGATGGCGTCTGGGTCTTGTTTTTTCTTGCTATCAGGGTCTTGAAGGAGAAAAACGCTAATGACAGCCAAGATAAAATAGGACGCTGCTAAGATTCTTAGCATCATTGGCACTCTGCCAGCGACATCAGCGTCGAAGTATTTATTGCCATCTGGTCCAATTATTGTTGGTTGGATATTGTCTGGGTTAACAATTTCTGTAGTGATAATCCCAAAGATGAAGCTTCCAATGGCGAAACCAGCAACAACAAAGCCAGTCACGCTTCCCTTTCTCAGAGGTAGCCACTTCCATCCAGCGAATATTGGAGGGAAATACACAATTCCAGTGGCAAGACCAATCACGACTCCATAGACGAACGCGAAGAGCGTGAATGAGCGGATCCAAGACTGAACCAACCAAGAAAGGCAAATGATGAGCATGCAAACTGAGACGGTGAGTCTCAATCCAAGATACTTGTTAACGGTTTTTCCGAGCGGCCAGCCGAAGGCAATCATTATTCCTTGGAGCGGGAAAAGCACCGC
>ENA-UOTX01001221-UOTX01001221.1-compost-metagenome-genome-assembly--contig:-NODE-1221-length-20757-cov-23.715087_pt1 | contig 20757 bp, 15 predicted proteins | sample MGYA00238143_ERZ746982 | MGnify/ENA primary metagenome ERZ746982 (study PRJEB28758, sample SAMN06268862) | compost metagenome | isolation source: single cell | place: USA: California, Emeryville, Joint... | reverse complement strand
CTTTTCAGATCTTGATCCATAAATTCGAATACAAGGTAAAGTTTTTGGTCCCCGTGAAGGACTTCCTTCAACTGCACGACATTCGGATGCTGGACCTCCTTCAAAAGAGTAATCTCACGAATTGCTGTAGAAGGCACACCATCTGTGCTGTTTTCAAGTCTGATCTTCTTGAGCGCGACTATTTCGCCGGTCTTTTTGTCTCTGGATTTGTAAACTTCACCGTAGGTTCCTTCACCAACTTTTTCCATTTTCTGATATCTTTCAAGGCTGTTGCTGTAATGAGGGGTCACCATGATTAATTTTTTTCCGCAAAGAATATAGCGCGATATATCTCGTCTATCGAATTTGTATTTCCTCACAAAATTTATTTCAAATTTGAAACTCAGCACTGAGATAAAGTCAATTGCCCCGGAATTAATTAAACCGAATGAAGTCGCTACTGCTGGACTCTATCGATATATTTTGTAAATATAAAAATTTGATTAGTCGACAAGGTCGTTTACTCTTTTCAGACCACGAGATGTTCACTACAAGCACTACTAATTTTCAGTCTCTGAGCAAGAGCATCGGATACTCAAAGGACCGCACTTATGCGTTTAACCAATATAAGAATGAAATCGCAATGAAGAAAAGAAGGTTCGGATAATCAAAGATTCGCAATGGAATAAATTTTATCAACTAGATTTCAAAAGCGAGAGCCGACCCCATCATTTCTGTCCAGTACCAGTACAGCCTCCTCCAGCAATGATAGAAGGTTTTTATTTCTTTTATCCTCTCTTCATCGGAGAGGAATATTGGATCAGGTCTAAGTTCTTAATCTTTGTTCAGTGGGAAGAGCGGCGATTTAGTTATTGAAATGAACAGTCGCAGTCAGCTTCCACCACAATGGGTTGATATCTACGAAGAAACACTCGAAAAGCTGAAGCAAGCGAAAGATATTCGTAAATTGAGAGTCACAACATGGCATGATGTGGTTATTTGATTAGATAAAGAGATAGAGAAGCTCAGTGCAAAGAGAATAAAATCACAGTTTGGTGATTTCAAAAAAATGGACCAGCAAATTAATGATAAAACACATGAAGCGACAAGGGTGACATTTTATTGCACAAGAACTTTGTTAATTGTATTGGGGTTAGCTTCTGAGGGAGTGTGAAGAAAATGTGAATAGGATTTCTCAGATTGGATCTGGATTGGATCAAAACGAAGCAGATAAGAAGAGTAAATAGTCGTGAAAGCTGGGAATGTGGTCTAAAATTTTAAAATTGCAGTTAGGAAAAATATCCAAAAGTCATTGGCAACGCAGGTATCAGAAGCTATCATGAGTTTGCGAAAGAATCAAAAAAATCTTTATCAAAAAATAAAAGCGCTTGATAATGGCAGTGATGTGAATCTGGTTGATAGCAATGCAGATACTTTAGATGTAAGGAATTGGTTTATCAATTCAGGATTGAAGTGTTTGAATGATTTTAGGATGATCAGATGCAAGAGATGGAAATGATGGATGATATTGCTCGTGAGAGGTATATATCATTGATTTGAAACTCGAGTTAATTTTGTCTGTTAGAGATGAAGCCATCAATCAACTTATCGATACAATCAACGAGCTTTCGCATATTTTCAAGCAATTAAATCAATTAGTCATCGACCAGGGCACCATTCTTGATCGTATCGATTATAACATTGAGCAGACCGTCCAGCACACCAGGAAAGCAAAAACGCACTTGAAAAAGGTTTTCTTATTCTACTAAGCTAATTTACCAATATTTCCTTCGAAAATAGGCTGCAGCGTACCAAGATAGCGGATGTGCTAAGAAATGTATTATGATTCTTGTCGGTCTCAACGTTTTATTCGCGTTTATGCTGTTCCTTAAATTCAAAAGCCATTCCTAAGCGCTGGATCGTGAACAGTTATTTTTAAAATACTAAATGGCAATTGAATTTTTAATGATTCTTTCGCAAAAGTTGCAACTACTCAGCTCAATTATCTATCATAAATTTATTTTCGCCTATTGTAAATGAAAGGTATGCTATTTGAAAGAATAATGCTCATTTCGAAGTAATGTTATAAAAAAATCTTCCGAAGTAGCTATGTGCATATAAAATAAACCAGGAAGGATGAAGCATGCGCGGAAATCACCTCACCATCCCTCATATACAAATAAACGAGAATTACTATCATGTGTACAAGCATCTAATTTAGATTATAATAAATACATAACTCATTATAAGTCGAAAATTAGCCTTAAACGTTAGAATTGAACGTTAATTACACTGGTGTATTAGTGTTAATTAATCATGAGTTTGTCCATTGTAATTGAATCATGTGTTTGCCGCTTTTAACACGTCTGTGGTTTGTTGGAATGTCATGTACTTTCTATTTGATTAGCACGAAAATTACAAATATGCTCTCAAGTTCGGCCGTCTACAGTATTTGCTGCGAAGACCTCGAAAGGGAATGCTTGAAACTGCGTTTTGAACGGTTTGTTCTGATGATGGTCTAACTGAGCTATGAGAAGCATCCAATTCTCGAACATTCTTCCTGCAATAAGGACAAGCAGGAGTAGATTTCAGCCATTTTTTAATACAATTCTCATGGAAAGTATGCCTGCAGCCAGTTATTGGCACAACCCTTTCGTTGCTTTGAAATTCTGACAAACAGATCGAGCACACCATCTGATAATTACTTGCGATTGCCTCCATTCGATGAGACATATTCGTGTAAGCATCCACTTCCAATTTATTAAGCTCTTCCTGAGTCAGTCCAGAGCTGATAGCCCTCGAATTCCTTTCTTCGTCCTCGGAGAAATCACTGTAAAGAAGCACCTCTTTCGCCCCTTGGACGAAGACTGCGATTCCAAACAGCACCATATAGAAGGTAAACACTTCAATGAAAAGTTCGAAGCTCCAAACACTCATTTCGAAGAACGGATTCTGCAACTTGTTCTGGCATTTCCTCAGCACGGTTCTATGACCGATATGATCCATCTTGGCTACCCACAGCAAGAAAAGCATCGTGAGCACAGCATCGAAACTGAGCAGCGATTTTGGTCTCACTAGCAAAATTGATATCAAGATTGCATTGGCTAAGATGATCCTTGACAAGCAATCAGTGAGGTCCCTAGTGTAAGCTAACCCCACAATGAAGTAGATCAAAGGAATCACCAGCCGCTTTTTAAGGAACGGTGCGATTTTCTGATTGAAATACTCTTTGACTTTCATGATAAATAATCCTTAGAATTTATTTTTTGTTCGATAGAGCCTTCGCTAAAACATTTCGAATTTTCGTTATCCGGCTAAAATGATTCTGTAATTTATCCTTAGTCATCTTTTAAACATTTCCTTTTAAGCAACAGTTTAGAAAAATGAATAGAGGATATCAGAAAATGAAGGGGTACATTCTCATCCCCTGAAATCAAAAATGTAATGATATCGAAAACGAAAGATTTTTCAATCTATTTTACAAAAAACTATGCTTTATGTCCAGTTCTTGCACAACAAACAAAAGGAAACGGCAATGGCTTCTAAATTTGCACTGTGGCTTATGCTGAGGCTTATTCAGTCTCAAGTTAATTGCAGTTCTTAGAGATCTTCCTTCGATTCTTCAATTTGGCTATTGAATCGGAGCTGCCCTCTGGCTCCCTCTGCTAGGCCTGGTCGCAGTTTATTGCGTATATTAGTTCGACAATTCGGGCATAAAACGTGGAATTTTAGCCAACCTATTACGCAGTCAGGATGGAAATAGTGATTGCATGGCAGCTGAATGACGTTCATGCCTTCTTGGAACTCTTCTAAGCAGATTGTGCACGTCGAGAGACTCGAATCGTTGTGGATTTCATCTCCAAGTACAATATTTACATTTTTCAGCTCTTTTAATTCAGCTTCTGTAAGTCCTTGCTGCGCTGCTCTTTGCGGCTGCCAGAGAAAATGCTCCATGATTCCAAATATAATTGCGCCGATCAACATCATCACCAATAAGGTCGTTGAGACCGTGTAGCACCAAAGAAGGGTCTTGAACAACACGTGAGTAATCCATAAATATGTAGAACTATTGGTATCCAGGCAATGCGGTTCTTCGATAAGAGCGTTATCGTTGGTTGTGTTCACGAACCATAGCACAGTCAAAATCTGTAAAATTTCGACCAGGATGTGTGGGCGGTTGGGGTTAGCGAAACGTAAGTATACTAAAAAAACGCTATTGAGGAGAGCCTCTCGGCAGAAGCAAAGAGTCATGTCTTGCCACCATAGGAAGGTGTAGATTATGTACCAATATGGAAGAACGTATAAAAATGTTAAATTGCAGAAGAATTCGCAAACCTTTCCGAGTGCTGTTGCTGGTGGCATATACGAACCTCAAGGATTTTATTTCACAAATTTGAATCGAATAAAACTGAAAATATTTATCCAGATGTTCAATGGAAATGCTTTCAGTGCCAACAGTCTTTTTTGTCAGCGCAATGAACCTATCATGCAATAAATCTTCTCTCTGACTGTTTTTCTTTCGACGGACATGATAAATCTTAGGAACTTTACGAGCTTAGTTAATAAGAAAAATGTCTCTAGCGATATAGCTTTATGGATTTGGTTCAAGTAGAGAATACGCAGTTTTTACTGAATAATCTTGGCAGCAAAGACACGTCACTTAATGACTTATTTTCAAGAGAAGCCACTAATCCTGTGTTAAAATTTAAATGCGAATAGCAAATTTTCTAAGAGACTTAATTTTTTGCCTAGGTGCAGGTGCAGTTGTTCTATAATAGGCTTGGGCATGAGGTCCAAAAGGAAGGATGAATTCTGTGTATTTGTTGGAGCTTCCCCAGTAATAATCTTCTATAATGCCATTGACCTCTTCATCGATGTTAGTTACGAGATGATACTGGCTGAGATATTTGAAGAAAGCAGGGAATATCCTCCATCTCGCCCACAAGAAAGAAAGTGCATTTCTATGGATAATTCTTGAAAACAGAGCGTCTACCTCTGGGAAAACAGCAAAATGGTATCCCGCATGGCTTGAAGCAAAGGCCTGAGCAGCACCGACATCCTGCTCAAACACATAAACGCCAACAATGCCTCTCGCTTGATTTGGATCAACAGTCCGAGAGAGATTGTCATAGTATATCCCAAATGATAAAGTGTCTCTATGAAAGACTCCATAGATATCGCGGAAGAATTCAGTATATATCTGCGACATTACTTGAGGGTAATTTCCCACGAACTCATGATAAAGTGCGAATCTTCTTGGGAGTTTTTTCTTCTCAATAATGACTCTCTTATGAAACCCCATAAACACGATAAAAATCGTGACTACTGCCATGAGAAGGGCTAAGATCAATAAAATCATTGATTTGTGCTATGTTGTGCTTTTTGGTAGAGTTGTACTTTGAAAATTCTTTTGATTATAAAGACAGAAACCCGGTTGCTTAAATAGCCGAAGCTCTCAGAATCTATAAATAAAATAAGACTGAATTCTTTTCAAGAAAGCTTTATTGTGCGTCATTTTTGATATTTATTTAAAAAATTATAAATAAAAAAAAAGATTTGTTATAAAGTACTTTTAATAATAGATCAAAACAGAAAAAATGTACAAACTGACCGGACCAAGCTAATTGGACTAAATTTCAGTTTGTGGCTCTAGTTTCTTACTCAGAAGTATGCTGATCAGGATTTCGGGGCCTGAGGCACAGAATGCTGCATTTTCATTCATATTAAAGACCTAAGGTGGTCCACTGATGAAATAGGTCAAATAATTCTAAAGAACTTCAGTATCAGAGTCTGTAATCTCATTGGTGGTTCTCGCAGTAGCTCTGCGGCTATGTTGTCCTCTTTCTATGCTATGAATTACTGTGGAAATATACTAAATCCTCCAATTCACGTTCAAGATTTGAAAATATCTTTTATTGCAGACTTTCGTACTAAAACTTCTTGGTTTCAACTTTCCAATTCCATGACAGCGTTAACACGAAATGCAACGACAATTAAATATGAGACGAGACTGTAACGAAATCCATGAAAAATAATTTATGTGAGAATTCCGAGAAAATTATGTGAGCTATCTCTCTGACCAATCTACGTTTTGAAGTTATTACAGATAACTCTCACACACACGCATACGACAGACTGAGAAACTCCTTGAAAAGAGTAGCCATCTTATCAAAAGTTAACTTTCACTCTGGCAAACAATTATTCAAGTCCGAATATTTTGATTACCCAATGTTCCTTTCTAAGAGCGAGATTGCTATAAAGTTATGCTATACCATCCAGAGGCTTAACTTTCGTTTATAATTTCTCAAAGTTACTTTTATAAAGCAAAGTTAATTTGCCTCATCAAGCTGATCCTAACTGTTTGAGATAATAAAATTTATCTGCAAAGATATTGTGTCTGTTTGCTAACTGAGTTTCTCATTATGGGAAATAGCTTTACTCACAATCCATTATGGCTAAGCACCAATTTCGATATCGAGTTATCAGAAGAAACCCTAACTCACATTAAGACCATAGAAGACGTTCGTTTGGGCCAAGTCGACGAATTTCAACACAAACCTACTAATACTCCTCTCCTGAAAAAAGTAGTCTTACTTGACAAGGACACCCAACTCACCGACGATAATCTCCGCAAACTAAAAGCGAGAGTCCACCTCAGGAACGACAGTCTTTTGAGGATCTATGGTTTCAAACTCGATCTCTCAGAAGACGGAACAAACAAGATTGAAATCTTTTTTGAAACCTTCGTCAGCGACTCGATGACAGAATTCCTCGCTCATCAGAAGGACCAGTCATTCTTTACTGAGGAAGAACTCTACGAGTCGATCCTTACCCTCTTGCGAGTCCTTGCCTACCTCCAAAAGCATCATGTCAGCCACGGACACTTAACTCCAGACTCAGTCCTTATGTCCGCTGAAGGAGATATCAAGCTCTTGGACCACTCACTCTTCGAACGAGAAAACTCTGCTTACTTTGCCTGTCTACAAGGAGCCAAAATTCCTTACATCTCTCCAGAGTTGGTCGCTCTTTTAGATAAAAATACGCCAATCCCTGAGAGCTTCATCGCATTCAAGGCGGACGTGTTCTCCTTGGGAATGACTTTCCTTTTCGGAGCTCTCCTAGAAGAACCCGTTGACTGCTACGATTGGGAGAACTGTCGTTTCAATGAGTCCAAGCTCTCAGCGCGATTGGATCGAGTTCGTGCGAAATACCCAGGTCGTTTAACGAAGCTTCTTAGTCATATGCTTAAGACTAACCCAGCTGAGAGACCCGATGCGGTGTCCCTGTTAACTAACTTACCTGAATACGAAAGAGACGATTTAAAATTTAGCGCGTCAACTCATACTGCTATCAAGAGTGGTAAGGGTAGCAGAAAGGCGTCTGGCCATTCAGAGAAAGACCTAAAATATTCACAAAGTTATGCGGATTATCAGAGACCTGCTGATTACTATTATACAAGCAAAGAAACCCCTGCCTACGGTGGAAGTCACTTGAGTTTCGTTGATCCAAAGGTTGCTCAAGTAATCAAAGAAATTAAGGAGAAAAAATGGAATAAGTCTCAATCAGGATCCCCATACAGAAGCGATATCATCACGAGTCCCGAGAGAAGAGAGGTTGCCTCATCGGTAATGATGCCGTCATACCACGAGAAATACCAAAGCCCCGAAAGAACTACTGCATGGGAAGCTTCTACCAGCGAGAGAGATTTAAGATACAGAAACCCATTCATTGAAAACTATGGAAACTATTTATCTCATAGCAGCTTCATTCCAACTGAGCTCCCAAAGAAGACCCCCACTACTGAAGTAGAGACTTATAGACTCTCATTCAACACTCCTGAGGTCAATCAAGTTATCTCAGATTTGAAAAATATAATGGCTTCGCCTCGCAGAGAGTCTCCTGTCATGAAGCAAAGTGAATACATCGAGCATCAGTACGTGTCGAGGTCTCCTATTGAGTATGAGAAAAGCATTGGAGTGAGTTCGTCTTATAAAGTACCCGAGATGCAGCAATCTTTCGAATCACCGAAAAAGCTGGATTATAACCAACTAGTACGAGAAACAGATAAATATTTCTGGGGCTCAGGAATCAAGACGTCGAATCCAGATATTCCTATCGAGACGTCGAAGTATCAGAAAAAAATCCAGAGCAAAGAAGAAATTATTAAAGAGCTTAGAGGAAAATATGGCAGTAAAACTGCCCAAAAGAACGAGGAGGTTGAAGAAAAAAAGGTAATTTATTTGTTTATTAAAGAGAGGAATAACTTATCTTTCCTTGATGATTAGAAAGTGAACCAAGAACAGGACAGCAAAGCTGATGAAAAAGAGGTTAAAGAGGTTACTGCATGAGCAACTTGTAGAGAGTGTGGCAAATAGCCTGAAATTTAATGAATGTAGTTATTAATCTGACGATAACACAAGTTAAGGAATAAATAGCACGTATTTGCATTGAATTTTGAAATGAGAATTCCAAGCTCATGGGTTTTACATTTTTTCAAATATAAAGTCTGTTTCAACGAGCAAACGTATGATTATCTTTGGTTATAAAGAATAGTTGTCTCTTTCCTAAAAACAATATTTGGATAGATATCATATAAATAAAGCTTAGTGAAATGACAATATGCGAAGCTGCTCATGAGTGAAAATTTTATGAAATTGCTATGAGTCAAAATTTTTATGGAGTTTAGCCTGAATTAAAAAATTGAAAGGAAAAAAAAGAGTCCAAAACTTCATTTATTGTTCAATTTTTATCAGATTTCTTTGATGCTTTTTCAACTTCAGTAATAGCTCTGTTCTTGCATCGATTTCGTTTGAAATATTGTCAATTCGGGCTTTCACATCCAAAGAACCACCCTAACATCCAAATGTCAATTATCGCTAAACTGATGGAACACTTACAGTCTTTGACTGAGCGAGCAGATTCTGTTGTTCGCGTCTTAAATCAAAAATTGCGCGTTCAATACGCACAATTTCAGCTGAAAGCTCATTTTCAGTCATTCTAATCAAATTCAAATGAGTGGATGAATTTCTACTTCTCAAAGTTACCTTGCAAAATCAGCAGATAGGTTTAGATTCTGATGATAGCCTGGCTGTCCAAGTCCTCTTTCTGTAAGCCTACCTCTTTCAGTGTTGGTGTAGCTTGGACTCACTTGCGTATTTGCTGAACTATCCAAGGGCTTTGAGAAAGTCTGTCTATATTCTATGCAAAAAATTTCCTAATTCAGTTTCAGCAAAACATATTTCATTCACCTCCTCTTGGTGGAGTGTGCCTCAAATCCCTTTGAGGTCTGGATTCCTGAGCACGTTCTTCGAAAGAGTTGTTATGACTCCTCACCCTCGTGAACTCCCCGCTTCTGTATTGCTCTAACTCAGCCCGAGAGTTCGATCGCTGGGATCTCCGATGCAGGAATGAAAAATCCTCGCGATTGCTTGGATGAGGCGCTAATGACGACTGTAATTCTTTAGCCTTCTTTTCAGCGGAAAGCGAAGACTTTCTGACACTTGGAATTCGCGATCTTTCTACGCTGCTTTTCAACGGAGTGCTATCTCGACTGTCGAAATTGACACTCAAATTATGTAAGCTTGAACTTGCTTCGCGCTTGAGCAGTTTATTGCTGCTTTTAAGGTCATGAGTTTTCCGGTAATTCACTCTTTCTAATTTTGAGAGTTCCACGCTTGTGTCCAAATCATTATTCATTGACAATCGCGATGGTTTCGATTTTGATTTCGATCCTGAGCGAGACTTTGCTAATTTCCTTTGGTTATTTGATTGCAAGGTTAGGTTTTTGCAATGAGAGCTTTTACTTAGGTTTTTGTCGCACAGTGGCTCTATCTGATTTTTCTACTTGCTTTGAAACATCGCTTTCTAACTTATTCTTTTTCTGAAGCACTAGAATGAAGCAAATTTAGTTTTTGGACAGCCAGTTGAAAGCGGAAATTACCCAGCTTGAAGAAGCCTGCTAGTCCTGTTTCCTTCTTAAGTCTATCGACTACTTCATCAGTGAGCTCCATATACTGCTTAATAATCTCATCTTTTTCAATCTTCTCTTTTTGAAGCCGATGGTTCGCTTTTTCGAGCTTCTCAAACTTTTTTTTGAGATTTTCAAGCTCCTTCTCAGTGAGCTTGATATTTCGCTTCATCTCTTTATTCTCATTGAGTATGTCCTATTCATTACTAATCAGATCTGGGCTCGTATAGCTATAAGAGACCTTCATTTTATTTTCGGAGGAGTTAACTAACGCGTTTGACTTCTCTTCAAGTACACACATTTTCTTCCTCAACACGTGCAATTCTTTCTCATACCTCTCCTTTTCAATGACGCTCTGACTCTCTAGCTTGCTAATCTGTTTCTGAGCGCTACTTAGCTTCAGTTCTAACTCCCCTATCGTCTGCTGCTCTCTTCTCTCTGATCTCGATAAGTCAGTAACCAGCTTTAACAAAAACACGCATTAGTCAAAAATTTCAATAGATCTCTCTTCTTACCTTATTCAACTGCCCCTCAGCTTCATTCTTCGCTTCCACCGCAATTTTCAGCTCCATTCCGATCTTGTGATTATTATCCTCAGCAAGTCTGAGCCTCTCCATGAAATCATCAAGCTGTTTCTCGAACTCATTCTTCTCGTTTGCATTCTCTTCTAAATGACGATTTTTCTCCTGCTCAAGGATCTGAATTTGTTTTTTCAGCATTGCAGCTGCAGTCAAAGCAGCCTGATGATCATCTCGAGCCTTCGAAAGGAGGAATTGCGTATGTGTCAACTCATCTACATGCTTAGCATTCAAACTTTTCTCTTTCTCAAGTTCATCACGCAGAACGGTGTTGGTCTCCTGCATCTTGAGGATATCATCTTTTATTTCTTTCTCTTTCTCCTTGAGCAAGTCCGTTTCTGCTCGGAACCTTCTCTCCATCTCCTCCAACGCTTGCACTTGTCTGACTTGATTCTCTGACAATTTACGCCTAAGAACTTCGTTTTCGTTCTCCAGCTCTCTAGTCCTGTCTTGCAGTGCTTTCATCGCGTCTTTAAATGCAGACGAGCGTCTTTCATCCCTCGCCCTATGACCGGTGCTCTCAAGAAGCGAAGGAAGAAGAGATAGTGTCGTAGGATCGTGGGACGAAATCCTCGAGACTTCTGGCATTACAATTCGCTTGGGAGTATGATCTAATACTGGCTCCATGTTTCTTCTACTCCCGCCGGTACTGTATGCTTGCCTGGTTTGATCTGTCGCGAGATTACTCGTGTAAGGTACATTGCTGATGTCCTTCCTAGTCGTATCCTCCAAAAAATGCTTTTTCTCCTGCGACAATGGCCTTGTTTCGGTTTCAGTATTAACCGCTCGATACTGTGAATGAAGGTCTGTTGCTGGTTCGATATTGTCTGAGTTGTAAGTAGGCTCTGTTCCTTTGATGTTGAGACTAGTTCTTTCATTCTGAAGGACATTATTGCTCTGCTGCTGCTGAAAATGACCAAAGGAAGTTCCAGACTCCAAAATTTCAGAAGCTCTTGGATTTTTCACATTGCTGTAGAATACTTCACGGGAAGGTTGTTGAGTTTTTTCAGTCTCTCTTTCGTTAAAACTCTGCCGTTGGCTCATATTTTGAGGAATAATACGTTTTGACTCGCTGTAATCTCCGACTTGAGGAACAGAAGTAGTATATGGACGTGGGAGGTTTGGTTTTGAAGCAGAATCTTCGTATTTTTGAAGAATTTTATCAAGCTCTTTGCTGCGAAAGCTAGGAACTGAACTCCTTCCTGTAGGCTCATTGGCATTGAAAGTCGACGTGGGATAATGGACTGGATGGTTCGCTCTAAGCACAGTTTCTGACTTTGATTGGTAGTTATTTGTATATTCGGTTGTAGAAGCGCGAGGGAACTCTTCTTCGTTCTGTCGTCGTATAGTTGCTGCTGTTGTCCGATCGACAGGCTCTATTCTGTGTAGGTTATCTGAACTATGAAGATTATAATGACGGTCGGAGAAAGGAATTCACCTTGCGAAACGGTTTGATTGGGTGGTTTGTTGAGACTGGGAATATTTAATGAGAGATGAATGAAGGGGATGATTACCTGATTGGTAGAGTATTTGGAAAGAATGGAGCTGATTCCTTTATCTGTAAAATGTGCATCCATTGAAGCTAAATGCCTTGGATTCACTCAGAGTTCAACGTAAATTAATTCAAATTTTGTATGCAAAAACAGCTTAACAAAATGTGTGTTTATTCATCTGATAGTTTTTATTGTATTCCTCTAAGTTTTTCTTTGACTAGTAAGAGAGCTTAGTGATATTATTTTGATGTTTTCCCGATGGCATTTAGAAGTGAGCGTTGGTTAACTTTTCTAAGAGGTACAAATTTTATATGATTCTTTGGAAGAGAGAGAGAAAACAATTATATTATCAGAGCCCGGCTGGACCAAATAATCGCAATAAGTGAGGAAATTGTCTAGCATTAGAATCCTTTGGAAACTTGGGAGTCGAATAATAAATAATACAATCAGAAAGAGTGAAGAGAAAAAGGATAAATGGACAGCATGTTTGAAATTTTTAAAGGCTTACAACATATGTAATAAAGACACAAAACTGTACTTTATCCTTATCAAGGAGTTAGCAGTAAACCTTAGCGGAGTTTATGTTGAGCAAATGCTATTCAATTATCTTCTCTAAGCCTAAAGAACGAGCCTGAAGATCCATCTTATGATTTCGGGGAAATAGTTGCTTAAACTTATTAAGGCTGATCTTGTAAACCTGCCAACAAAAGACGTCATGTTATGAAATTTCTGCCCCACATCCGCCAAACTAAAGCTTCAGCTATCTATTGTTCATCTTTCTGGAACACCAAACTAGAATGCTGATATTTCAAAAAAATGGAAATGAAAATGGCGTCCTCTGTAATAATTTGAGTCTCAAGTTCATTGAGTACTGAGGTCTGCCGCTACTTGTTCTTAGAGAAAATTTCCAATCTAGCAAGTGAAATTATTTTCTAATAGCTGAGAATGAGCAAATGAGCAAATGAGCAGATGAGCAGACGAGCAGATGAGCAGATGAGCAGATGAGCAGATGAGCATATCCCGAATTATCCCTGACGGAAAGTCAATGAAACTAATGCTTTTAGCCACGATTCATCAGCAGGATTCATTTCCCCTGTGATACAGGTTAGAGCGTATTCAGAGAAGCAAATATCCGTTCTTCAGTAGTTTATAGTTCCGAATTGAATTGTTCCAAATTTTCAGAAATTTTACGCGTGTCAATCAGAAAACAACAAAATGGCACAATTCCCTATTTCTTGCCTACAGCAATTGTAAAGACAATAAAAAAAAGAATTCATATTAACTGACATACTCCATTAATCCATTTAAGCCAGAAGGACCTATACTTCTACATAGTTCATTTTGCTACTATCAGTCTTTGATTCCAAAGATCAAAACACACAAATTCTACATAGGTAAACCATGCAATAGCAAATAGCTAACAAGACCTACTACAAGCCTTAAACCCCCTGTTTGTCTTGCAGCAACTTTAATTTAATGAAACGCGCTTGCGATTTGACCGGGTATTTACATATTAATCGTTCGTTAAGCTGGCCTCAGCGAACTAGTCATATTGAGTTGACACGTAGAATCTGATCTTCAATTAATTTGCGAGTAATTATCTCGATTTCGGAATTCTGATCGGATCATTAGCCGACTAAACAACTTCTCAAACACAGTATTTAGCGAGTTATCTCGGAAAACCTATTTAAAAGCAATATATTCGCAAATTTTGCCTATTTCAGTGACTAACAATAACCGACGCCAATGAACTCAAACTTAATCGACTTTATTGACTACGACGAAGACTATCGCAACGAATTGTTCCCGAAGCTCGAAATCGAGCTCGAGAACCCGAAACCATTCGGAAAATTCGAGGAAAACTTCTTTGATGACCCATTTCAACAAAATCTCAACCCACCTGGTCTCGGCAGGATCGATTCACACATCTTCAGCTCGATTTTCCAGAGCGAATCTCAGCAGACCTCTCTCAATTACCAGCCCTCAGAGTCTGATCAGCAACAATCTATATATATGAGTAATATCAATCTTTCTTGAACATATCCATTAATCCTTCTCTTGCAGCTCAGGAAAAGAAAGAGGAGCTAAGCACGACTTCGGACGACGGGAGCACAGTGCATAATGTCCCAGACCCAATCTCGACAAAGAGTCGCAGAATTCAGAAAAGAGAGAAAGCGAAGCAGGTTGCCCAGCAAAAACAGAAAGAGAAACAAAAAGAGCAAAATGCACAGCAGCTTGCGGAGAAAGAGGATACGCAAAAGCAATTTAAGTTGACGGAAGAGGCTATCCTAAACGGTGAAATCCCAGCAAAATTCATTCCGGAAGGATTTCATGCAAACCTCGATGAAAAAGCGAAGAAGAAAATGTTGCAGATGATTAGAAACCGTATCTCGGCTCAGAATTCTCGGGATAGGAAGAAAAATCTCATTGAGCATCTTGAAAACCAGTCACGAGCACTATCAGAGGAAAATCTGGAGCTTAAAACAAAAGTCAGGCGTCTTGAGGAAGAAAATGCGAATCTTAGACATGAAAACCAGGAGATTAAGAAAGCGCTTAATAATATGTGTTCTCTTGGGAAGGATCAGAATTTCTCAAGCGATATTTTCGCAGAACCCTTTAATCAGAGCTCAAATCCTTCGACGGATAGCCCTACGACCAGCGGCAACTCGAGCCCAGTTTTTAGAAAAATGATGCGTTCTGGCGGCTTTATGAAATACTCGCTTGCGCTGGCAACAATCTTCGCAGTTGTAATGTACGGTGGAATGAATACAACCGTGCCAGCGGCTCCTGTTAACGCAGTAGTGAACAATGCTCCTGAGCAATCGACTTTCCAAGCTCCTCTCCCTAAAGGTAAGCAGTTTTTTTTTCCGTGAATAGTCATTAAAACTCGATATATAGTCACCGTCGCCAACAATCGCAGAATGTTAGATGAGACGCCGAAGACGGATCTAATCGTACCGGAACCGAAGCCGATAATGATAAAGATGGAGGAAGAGTATCCACTCAGCCAACCTTGTGTCCCCACCACCGATCTCAGCGACTATCCTTTCATCGATCAATTAAGGTAACTAGTACTTTCAGTTGATGATTTCTAATGGAAATAAATCATAGCACTCTTCAACAAAACTTCAATGAGAAGTACATGAGCCAATTCTTCTCGCAGCTCAAGATCGTCGACCCAGCCGTTTTGAGCAACTTCCAGAAGACTGTTAATCTCAACATCACTCCGGAGCAAAAGGGCGCGTTGGATCTCAACTTCCCGACTTATCTCCGAGCGACTAGAAGACAACTCCCAGACTATTCGAAAACTAAGGACGCGACCGAAACTCAAATTGTGCCTTTTGTAGGCGGAAACTCAAAAATGCCAATTATCAAAAGCGACAACTTCTCCTCGATATTCTGTCCATCTGGATTTGAGTTCCAAGGAGAAGCTGAGAACTCGTTCGTGAAGGTCGAAAATGACGCTATCGCTCCACAGTAACCCATTTTCCTTGCTTATTGAATGACTAATTCTTTAATAATAGGAAAAAATTGAAGCTTTTAGACTCTGAGTGGCTTCAACTCTTTGTTCCAAAGAACAACATTTCCATCGCTAAGCTCACAGACCAAGACGGTCTCTACATTAACCCAGCCCAGGATAACCCAAGCGATGACAACACCATTGTGGAGGTCTGGTGTAAAGTCTTCTTTATAAGAGAACTGCCTTCGGGATTCTAAGAAATCCATTCATGCATTGACCTCTCGGACCGGAATCAGGGTCGAGAGGTCGTTGTGTAAATTGGCACTTTTTGTTGGCTTCGTTACACTGAAATTTGGTAACTATCATTTGTAAAACTAAGGTAGCCCTGATTTAGATTAACTTTAAGGATAGTTTCACCGATCGTGTTTAGCGGGTAGACACAATCGATTAAATATTTGCTGTAAAAAGTTCTGTTAATAATAAGTGGCTATCTTTTATGTCTGGTTTTATCACTTTTTTATTGCAATTTGTTGAATCATCTTCCTCAATAAGTCACTAATATAAACTTTCTCTATCTATGCGACAGTCCCTGGTTTAGCTAGGAACTGTATAGATTGCTAAGACATCTAAAACATTATTATAGCAGAGAGGCTAATTAACCTATATATATATTCTTGAGTAGTCCCGGTCTGCTACCATTTGTGAGTTGTGTGATTTGATCGTTTGCTCCAGAAAATTTAAAAAACTTCGTGCGTTCTTTCGATTTTATTTAAATTAATTACTTTGGTAAGTTTTGTTGATGGCAAAGATGATCGATTCGATAGTTGGCAAACTTAAACCTTTCTTCAAGACCCACAAGCAGAAACTAATTATCGGAGGCGCAGTGCTTATTGCAATATCACTACTTTGCGGCATCGTCGCGGCAATCTACTTATTCTTTAGACTATTCTTCCCGAGTTTTGTCTGCGTTTTGGTATAATTCATTCCAGGACAACTCTCATATCAATTTCCTAGATTCTTTTTTACTTGGGATATCGAACATTATATTTCGTTTGTCAAACGCTGACATTTCCGGGATCACGATGGCTCTGGCGGCGCAATCTAGAAATGATTTATGGAAGGTAATGCGGCCCTCAGTTTTTCGATTGGGCTGATCATCCTTTTGCTAGAGCAACTGCAAATAGACTTAAAGAGTACATCAACGACTTGATCTCTCTGTCGGAGTATATTTTGGATACTAATGAGCATAAATGCTGGCAGCTGAATTCAGAAACTTCATCAATAAGGGAAGTGATAGAATCGCTCTGTGATGTGTATCTGAAACAAGAGGAAAATAAGACACTGAGCCAGAAGCAAAAGCTCCTTGCCAAACATTTTGATGAATTGAAGCAATTGTTACAAAAGATTAATGTGGCTAAGAATGTGTCGGGTTCAGTTGAAATTTACACATACTGGACGATTTTGTATCAAGACCTGGACTTGAGCAATTCGCATGGTGGGGCATTGCTTTGGGCCTTTATCTAAAATTATGTCTTAGACGTTATTTCGCTGTCATTTGAAAATGAAGGGCAAGGGAAGCAGGTCTTAGAACTCTGCAAGAAAATTATGAGCATTTTCGACGAGTTCTTAAGCCAAAAGAAGCTCCATGCATTATATCGCTGGTTTACTAACGATTCATTTGGATCACTCAATCAGGTTCATTTTTCTGAGGAAAGAGAGCGCTAAATTAGTCTAGATACGTGAACAATTAGCTGAACGATATGGAGGGAAGCAGATTTTTTTGAAAGTTGCTAATAATATCTCTTTGGATTGGTACATATGACACTAGGATTATATTATTAATCATTCTTTCGCTATAGTATGCTACTACCAAGTTATCAATCCCAAGACCATTCCAGACAGCATTCTACTACCAGCAGGGCCAGCACTGAGAACGACGATTCAATTCATATTATGGACAGCAGAGGTATTTCGTAGACTTTTCTTCTCCAAGTTCTGACCCTTCGAAGCTGATGCTAGATTTGCTAATCCAACGATTATCTTTTGCAATCCAAACGCCGCTTACTACGAACTTATGTACTTCGATGTAATACCTCTTGATTTATTGGGGACCTATCACTTTAAACAATATAGAACGATTGGATTGAGTTTTACTTACGCAGAGGGGTGAATGTTTTTCTTTGGAACTATCGAGGGTACGGTCGAAGCGGTGGCAGCCCTTCTCCTTTGGTACATTCTCTTAGATGAGATGGTTTTTATTGATTGTTGCTTTGTTAAGCATTTGAAGAACGATGGTGAACAGATCGTTAAATATTTAAAAACCACTTACAATGTAAAGAAACTCGGCGCGCATGGCACATCACTTGGTGGTTTTGTGGTCAGCCACCTTGCAAAGCATGCGAACCTGGAGTACGCTTGTGCTGATAGAACGTTCTCTTCACTTGCGAACGTGGCTGAAAAAGGTCAGGGGTTCATCCTTGGAAAGTTATTTGCATGGGTTACCGGTTGGACTGATGACTCTGGCAAGAACTTTGCCGATGCAAATTGCTATAAAATCCTTACTTTCGATCCGAAGGATGAAATAATCCCTTATCTGGCTTCACTGAGAAATGGGGTTACCAACAGCGTTGCTGAAAGGCTTCTTGAGTTCGATTCAGGAGCCGAGCCAGGAGTGACTCCGAAAAAGAAGAGCAATCTTTTTACATCAAGAGGATTTTCTGTGATGAAGCTTCGGTTTCTGAGCTGGTTCAAGGCCGATACGAAACAAGTTAGAGGCCGGGCTTCTCACGAATACCATGAGATCTTGACACCAGAACAACTTTCAGCCCTCTACTATTCCTTGAGAAGGATATCTGAAATCTTTTTTGAGAGATCCAAAGTCGAGGCAGCTTTAAGAAACCGACGGAACATACAACATACACCAGTGAAGCCGAAAAAACCCGTTGCAGACAGTTCGGCAGGCCTTTCTAAGCTGGAAACCTCGTCAGATGGGTTGGATGTAGAAAGGCTAGAAACCGATGAGTTCGATGAAACTTCGCCGATCCGTGTAAATCCAAGTCTGCAGAAGAAGCTCATAGGAAAGGATGACTTGTCTTTGAAAATAAACGAGGCTAACCATAAAAGCAAAACCGAATTTCCAACGTCTTCCCAGCCAATTAAGTCTTATCTTCCCCTTTTGCAGGAAGAAATGGACATACCAGAAGATTTCCTCCGGTTTATCTCAAGCGTAATTTCTTATGAGACTCTCATTGTTTGATCTTAATCTTCTCTGACGATAGACTTTTATGTCATTCTCGTCATTGGAAGCCGGTGGAATCGCTCTAATCGACTTACTATCAGACAAAAAGAGCACTCTTGAACATTTCAAAGTAAGCGAGATTTTGTATGAAGGAAGTTTTTCATTGAAATACTAGGATTTTATTCTAAGCTTCGAGATCTGGGGCAGCATTTACCCTCTCAAAGGAAATTTCCAAGACATGACTCAGGGATACCGTCAAAAACGAGCAATTGTAACACTTACTCTGAGATTATTCCCTAAATTGTCTTCTAATAGACTCAAATAGAGCAATTTCTCTTGAGATTCGAAAGTCTCGTTAAAAGTAAACCTACTCTGCAAGGAGCTCTTGAAAAAGCTGTAAGGAAAATTATTTCAGAACATTGGTCTAAATTTAATACTAGTTGTCTGAAGACGTTGAAGTGATTTCAAATGGCTTTTCTGTTGTACACCAGAAATTGAATCTATTGTACGACCGAAACTATCCTGAAGGAATCGAGGTATGAGCTACTGACATTGTAGAGAGGATTTACGAATTTTTCTCTTTTAGTTAACGACATATGGCCGACCTTCTCCAGTTAAAGAGGCGCTACATCAAGGACGTTCATTGAACGCTAACCAAAAAGGTGTGAGAAATAGCTTTTTAGAAGTTGGACATCTTCTTCCGCTCTCTTGTGGGCATAATGGAAGCTTGAGTAGAAGTGAAATGTTGGCCTTTGAAAGTTATTTCATGAGCTCTGATTTTGTAAAACTCTAAATGTCCTTTCTGTTTCAAAAGTTTAGAAAAAGTTTTACGATTTAGAAAATTTCGATTGCCTGCTTGAGTCAGAGCGAGAATCGTTACTTTTTGTAAATTACAAGCATTGGCTGATGCCAGCATTCAGGCAAACAGTTAGGAAAGAACATTTTAAGGCGTATTGAGATGAGTGCGATCTCTGGTCGGCAGATAATCTGACTAGCCTGATAAAAGGCAACCCAGGAAAGGCGATGATGTTTGCTTGAAATTACTGATCAAACACTGATCGGGAATTTATTATAAATAGATCGAATCTCGTAGAATCTTTCATCTAATAATAATTTATCAATTCCCAAAGAAATTTCAATCACAATGAGATCAGCTTTGTTACTATTACTAACTGTTTGCGTCGTTTCGTGCGCATTCACCAAACCAGTTGCACTATCTATTAAGGATGTAAAAGATGCCACGGAAGTGGATGATTTTCTTCCCTTGAAGGAAGAAAAACTTAATAAAGTTACCCAGAATGAAGAGACTGAAAAAGACACCAAAATGCAGCCAAATGCTGAGGACCAGCAAGATAATCTGGAGAAGGAGGAGGGAGCAAACATTGAAGATGAATCTAATGTCACATCTAACGAAGAACCTGATTACGTTGAAGAGCAGGATACTGCCGAAGAACAAGCCGATGTTGAAGAGCAAGCAGAAAATAAAGAGGAAACTAATGTAGATGAAAAAGCAAACGACGAAGATGAACCTGATGTCGAGCCTACTGATGATGAAGAGCCCGATTATGTTGAAGAACAAGCAGATGATGAAGAGCAAGCAGATAATGAAGAGGAAGCCAACATCGAAGATGAATCTAATGATAATGAGCCCGACAATGATGAAGAGCAAGCCAGCATCGAAGATGAATCTAATGATAATGAGCCCTATTATGTCGAGGATCAAGCCGACGATGTAGAGGAACCTAATGTAGAAGAGGAAGCAAACATCGAAGATGAATCTAATGATAATGAGTCCGATTATGTTGAAGACCAAGGGGATGATGAAGAGGACGCCAACATCGAAGATGAATCTAATGATGATGAGCCCGACTATGATGAAGAACAAGCAGATGATGAAGAGGAAGCTAGCATCGAAGATGAATCTAATGATAATGAGTCCGACTATGTTGAAGAGCAGGCCAATGTCGAAGAACAAGCAGACGTAGATGAAGAAGCAAATTTAGAGGAGCCCGAAAACCCCGAAGAAGAATCAGCTACACTCA
>ENA-UOTX01001220-UOTX01001220.1-compost-metagenome-genome-assembly--contig:-NODE-1220-length-20765-cov-17.140323_pt1 | contig 20765 bp, 23 predicted proteins | sample MGYA00238143_ERZ746982 | MGnify/ENA primary metagenome ERZ746982 (study PRJEB28758, sample SAMN06268862) | compost metagenome | isolation source: single cell | place: USA: California, Emeryville, Joint... | reverse complement strand
TAATCTAGTCTAACCTTGTTTCCTAAAATCAATAAAGAGTGATTTTAAAATCTTCCTCTAGCAACTAATGAGGAGTTCTTCAACTATCATTACTTTTGGCATTCAATCAAAAAAGTTTATTGTTCCAAAACTATCCTTTGAATCAAACTATCAATAGCAACTGATTTTTTTAGCAGCGTAGCTTCTTCATCTATTAATTCTCTGGTCAACAACACCTCCAGCTCAGCCACTCCAATTCATGCTATTTCTATGAAATCATTTGCGTATCTCTTTCACACTCGCATGAACTTTAGATTAATTGCAAATGAGTTCATTAACCCAACTAAACACCCTATTTGCGGGCCATCACAGCCATTCAACCCGTTCGCATATTCAATGCATTTTTTAAACTATATACTCATCTAAGCCGAATAAAATAGCTCAGTCTGAGAGTCAGTGTACAAATTTACGGTATTACGACTCAATAATCAAAGTAATAATTTTAGAGGCAAATCACCAAATGGCAGACCAAGGTGAAGACTACGACTACGATTTCCTTTTTAAAATCGTCATCATCGGAGACTCCGGCGCCGGCAAGTCAAATCTGCTCCTCCGATACACTAAAAACGAGTTTAACCTCGAATCGAAGGCCACAATCGGAGTAGAATTCGCCACCAAAGCCATCATCGTTGATAATAAAACAATAAAAGCCCAAATTTGGGACACTGCTGGCCAGGAGAGATTCCAAGCTCTCACTAGTGCCTATTTCCGAGGAGCAACAGGAGCGCTTCTTGTCTATGATATCACGAAAACCTCCTCCTACGAGCATTTGGAGAAATGGATCAAAAAACTCAAAGAATTTGCTGACCCTAATATCACAACCTTGATGGTAGGAAATAAATGCGACTTGAGCGAATTGAGGGCCGTAAAGAAGGAAGACGCAGCTGAATATGCACAGAAAAATAATATGGCCTTCCTGGAAACTTCTGCGCTTGATTCCACAAACGTAGACTTGGCTTTTCAGAAGTTAATTACAGCAATCTACCAGCAATTAAGCACTGCGGTGGAGAAAGAGGAGGATAAGGACAAGAAAAAGGTAGAAAAAGGACAAAAACTCGAGATGGAGACAACTGATAAAAAAAACGATGAGGCCAAGAAGGGCTGCTGTTAGAGATAAGGAGTTAGATATTTAAAACGTGGAATTTGTGTTGTATCCTTGGCAAAAATATGAGTTTTCAGTATACTTCATAAGAGGGTAAAAAGAAAATTCTCGAACAACTCCTTATCAAATATATCTGAATGCTACCGAGAAACCATACGTGTCGTTCGATAGACTATGATATCATGAGGAAAAGAAGGCTTTTTTCCTCCTGCTTTGCAGGAAAATAGGAGTTTGGTGTGGATTTAGAGAGTTTTGTAAGAAAAAGTGTAAACATGATAGACACAAACATTGTGTATAGAAAGCATATAATAGTACAGCTTCCTCTCGAGAAGGAAAGCATATGTTAGAAACTTACCTGACTGAGAGAGAGAGATTGAAGAAGAAAATAATTTGGGTCTAGCTGAGTCAGTTTGACTCCTCAAAATGCTTTTGCATCTTATTTAGGTATATAAAAGCCGAAACCAACATCCTAGGCCGCCATACCTGTCTCTATAAGCTTGTACCAGGATTTTTTTCACGTCTTCTCGCTCGCTTTGTCGAATCGCGAGCTTCAAATCTTGAGCGCTAAACTCAACTTTTTTCACCAAGAAGGCGACAGCGTCTGCGTTGCCCCATCTCGCGGCAACGTGCAGACATTTTTCTTTCACTTTGTCTGTTCCACCGACCTTCAAGCGAAATATTACAACCCTTGAAAGAAATTTTCTTTTACATTTGAACGCAAATGAGGATCTGCTTGCTGCTCCAGAAGAAATTTAATCACGTTCAAATTGCCGAATTTCGAGGCAAGATAAAGCGCGTTTTGTCCAAATTTATTGTGTTTGTTTAATACATGAGTAGCATCGTGTCTATCCACCATGTGTCTATAGTTTAATAATTGTTAGCCTTACGATAACTGCGGAAAATGTCTATGAAAATACCTCCTGGGATCATTTTCTATGATCTTTGCCATCATTTTGAGATGCTTATCAGAACCTATGGTAGCGCAATCACAAAGCAATTCCGTCCGACGGATCAGATCGAGGGCTTCTTGGAAAAAATTATCATTCTATTGAAACATTTGAATCAGTTGTAAAGAAGGAAAATAGCTTTCATACAGCAAGATCTTTCTTCGTGCCTTCCAATTTAATATTTTTTATTTTAAACATTTTGTATTCCTCCATCTCCCCATACATTTCCTCCGCTGTCCCGATACTCCTCACCCGCTCGTTCCTCATATAAATAATCGATTTCACCACCAAGCTCACCCGTCTCCAGCTCTTCCTCGGGCTCGTTGAACTCCTATAAGCAGTCATTTAGACCAACTGATTAAAGCAAATTATTCACTCGGCCTGTGATATCTCACTCGGTAACTTCCTTAACTTCAGTATACTCTCGTTCAAAATATCGGAACCCACTTGATTTTGCCTCGGACTCCCAGCCTCATCGTGCTCTGTCCGTCCAAATCGACTTAGTTTCGTTAAACTCCTGAACTCAGGAGAACCGTCCACCGTAATTTTGCTATAGTCGCTTATCTCAATCACTTGAGAAGCGTTTCGAGATAGCTCCAGTGGATTCGACCGTTGAGTATCTGACCGGTCCCTCCCATAGGTATTTTCGTAAAAATTCAGCGGCTGGACAAAATTATCCTCGGTTCTATCACCTTCGTTGTCTGACAGATCCTGAATTGGACTCCTTTCAAGGTCTTCGCTTCTCCTCGTCTGATGTAAACGCTTTTCGGTTTCATTTCTTCCACGCGCTTGCTGTAAAATAAACATCCTCGAATCAGAATTGCCACGCTGGCGAGTGGTCGGCTCCGACTCCCGGTCCTCTTCAGTCAGCAAGTTTTTGATGTATACTTCGTCGAATACCGGCTGATTAGATTTCTCTTGAACATGCGAGGGTCCGTTTAGATCAATTGATTGTTTGTTTTCGGCTATTCGATGAGACTGCAGACCTGGATGAATATTGCTCTTTTCGAAAATCGCTGAGTCCTTGATGCGTTTATCAGTTTCTTTACTTCCAGCGGCGAAATCCCCATCGCAATCTTCCTGAGTGGTCACTTTCCGGGCTCTCACGTCAACGTCTTCTATGCTTTCGTTCCATTTGCGGCCTTTGACCGACGGAGCGATAAACTCGAAGTTTTGCTCCTGACTGGAAAGCCCTTTCGACTTAATTCTGAATGGGACTACGGCAAGCTTGGTGGGTCCTTGGGTCTCTGCCTGGGAAGGAGTCTCTTTCTTCTGGAACTTCGGTGTTTGATATTTCCTATTGGTGTCAATAGCTGTCGACATGCTTTATAATTGCAGTTCCAAATTGCTCATACTACCCCTCTATTAGATTAAATTTATGATAATCACAATTAAATTGAATCAAGGTCTTCATCTTTGGAAAATCGGTGACCTACAATAAGCGGGTAGAGCTCCTGCAATGTCGAAGATACCTGAAACGCGATAACTTTCCAAAATACGCTGTGGTGGAGAATTTCGAGTCTTTTTGGTATGGTTCGATGAAGGACTTGTATGTGGCAATAACAAATAATGCGAAAATTTCGTTGAGGATAAATAAAATTAAAAAAGCGGATAATCAGCTCGTTTTCGCAGACAATGGATACGGTTTCTCCAGAAGAGAAAGTCTATGAGAAGCATGAACTGATTTATAACTACGACTCTCAGGACGTCAGCCGAGACTCTCGACCGACGAACGACCGAGTCGATCTTACGCAGCTTAAGTGTAAGGTTCATAACAGATTGATCCAAGCGATTAGTCTCGAGAAGAAAGGCCTTGATCGGCTATTATGCATTGAGTGTCTAAAAGAGTGCATGCAGAGGTTTATTCTCCTCGAGGACTGCTTTTCCAGCGAGGCAATCAATCAAAAAGAGCAGCAACTGAAGTTTTTGAGAATGAATAAACTAGACCCAGTCCTACAACAGCGCTTCGCGCTTCTAGAGGAGATAATCAATAAAACTTTCATGGAAATCACCACAATGGTAAACAAATTCAAAGAGAGCATCGCCAGTGGGTTTGACCCGAAGTTTAAAGTTTCTATCTTCGACGAGTTGAACAACCTCGCTCAGACGCTGATCCAAAACATCAATCACACTGAGGCCGAGAAACTCGAGAGCGAGGAGTTTTGGCAGCGGCATTTGTTTCAATACCAGCAGCTAGACGCCATGCTCAAACGCCTCCAGGAGGTAAGAAGCAATGCTACGAAAAAATTCGATGTGTTTATGACTCATACGGTCAGAGCGCTCAGTGCAATGTCCAATGAAATCAGCGACGTAGTCGCCGAGAAATTCTCAATCGAATGGGATCTAGACATCTTTGACCACACATTGAGCTTTCAGACAGGGTTGACTGACATCCTCTGCGGGCTGACGTATAATAATGATCTTGATCTCATTTGCGTGGCTGGTAGGAAAGAAATCGCGGTATTCGACCACGAAAACGGGAAAATGGCGGCTAGAGTGCAGAACGCTCACGAAAACTACATCGCAAGACTCCATTATGACTCGTTGATGCGGTTGCTGTTTTCGTGCGGTGATGACGGGTTACTCAAGGCTTGGAAATTCGAGATATTCGATAAAAAGCTGGCTCTCAAGAATGTTTCCTATGTACAGATGAAATTCCCAATATATGATTTCAATGTGATAAGTCATGACCAGACCGTTTTGATTGTCGGGCAGGCAGCGGACGTCTACACCTGGAAGATTAATTCCCCTCAGGCAGAAAATTTGACGCAGGTCGATCCTGATATGAACCTGAATCAGAAAATGAAAGCGGTCTGCTTCTTAAACGGGCATAATGCGGTAGCTTGTACTAATGGGTCAATTGTCCTTTTCTTTACGACGGAGGGTGAGTTTATAAAGGAAGTGTCACTTGGAGAAGAGAATGGATTTGTGTGGCAGTTGCTATTTGACGCGCATCGTGATTGCTTGATTGCTAATGGAACTTTTATTACGATAATCGATGTGAGCGATCTCGAAAGAGCGAAGATATTCAAGCAGGTAGTGAACCCGAGTTCTGCGTTTGGGTTGCTGAGTACTCCGCAAAATGAACGGTTCTTGACGTTCCGAGCGGATGAGGACTTGAAGCTGAGAGTGCATGAGTGGGATTATCCCACGTTGCAGTGTAGACAGCGGGAAAAGTGTATCTCGGTAAAACGAGTTGGTGCGATTATGCATTTTCAGGACGCTTCAGAGTTAGCGATGAGACACATCATTATAATTGATAAAGAAACGTCGAAGGTGTTGGTATTCAAAGCACTAACTTAATATTCAATACTTTTTTGTTGGTAGAGATCTGGTGTTGGGAAATTAGACGAAATAATGTTGATGCACAATTTTTCATGCACTTAAGTGTACGATGTAAATTGAAAGCTAACAAAACACAATTATTTCATGATAGGTATTGCGTTTAGTTATTAAGTATTTGGATGGTTGCTGCGAGAGGTTCATTGGACATTTTTCGAAGAATAAGAATATATTGGGATAACTCGGCTTAAGAACCTTAGAGTTTATGTATAAAACTAATTCATGCTAAGGCGATGAATTTTATATGTTTAATCCAATCAATAAATTGGATTCAAATCAGTATCTAAAGACATAAGGGATTGCGATTGTCTGAAAAGAGTTTTCAAGGCTGGGAAACGCTCATCGACATATTAAAAGACTTTGAAATTGAAGCTGATTGTCTGGCGTTTTCTTCTTGGCGCGTTTTGCTTTGAGATTCATTTATTTTCTAAATCAAAGAAAATATTGGCATCACCCATTTAATTAAGTCGAAGTTACTTTTGAAATTGAAAGCATTGGCTGAACAACAACAGCAAGTTTATCCCGGTTTTTTGATTTGGAGTTATTATCGAAATAAGGTTGGGCTTTTTTCGCTGGGTAATAAAATTCATGCTGATATGACCTCTCAGGTGAAAGGCTCAATCTTTGGACTGTCGGTCTCTTACTTCCAGTATTCACAAAAGATTCGCTTCCAAACTGTTGCGTTTTGGAGTCTTGAAGAGTTTTCTTCTCACTTTGGCTTTTCTCTTGACTCTTGATAATTTCTCCAAGCTTTTCGAAGGTTTTGCGAGCGCTTATTATTTCTCTAATGATTGGTGATTCCCTATTACAATTGCTTGAATAACAATGTAATAATGAATAGTCATACTCGCATTCCTGTGGTTGGGAATTTTTTTTTAATAATTCCTGGTTATTTCTTAAGCCGGTGGCTTTGCCAAAGAGATCTTTCTGAACAGACCTGCTGTTTTCACCATGTGGTGACTGTCTTATGCTTGGAGAGAAACACCTTCCGTCCTGATAAACGATGCAGCTGGCTGATCGTATCCTGTGTGTAAATCGTAACGGCTTTCGAGCCTATGACAATCCATCAATTCAATAATTATTAGTTTCAGTCACATACCGCAGTAAAGCGCTCCTCTTGCCGACTTTGCCGCCGAGAGTTAACTTCTGCCTGCCATTCTCTTTGCCGAAGATAGACTCCATCAAGATTCATCATTACTTCCTCTCTTGAAGGACTCCTCTCATTTGTTCTGGGTGAGAAGGTGCACTCACAATACTTCTTCTGCATTAACTCCTCCTAATATAGATAATGCTTCACCAACTCCAAAGACCGAAGATTACTTCGATGACCGTCCTATTCGCTCTTTTCATGTGCTCCCAAAGTACTCCTCGAGTCTCAAAACTGAGCTCAGAACTAAAAACCCAAATTATTATCAGTTCTTTTCTCCAAAATTACAATTTCGGTGGCAGCGGCTCGACTATTGGCTCTGGCTCTGGATCTGGCATTTTCTTCTGCACACGTTTTTTCAAACTATCTTTACAGTCGCATTTCGATTGAACCACCGGAGTTGCCTCTTCGCTGCCTTTCTTGACCTCTTCGACCTTGTATCGCTGCTCGCAATAGCAATAATACTTAATACGTTTCACGGATAAGGGCTTTGTCAGTCTTTCGTTATCCTTCCTCGCCTTGTTTAAAGCTTCCTTTGATGTGGAATCTAGCTTTTCAGTTACATTCTCTCGAATTGTCGAGTCGACTGAAGCCTCTCTTTTATGGGAATACTTAAAATTGCTTGGAGAAACCGCAGCACTGCGTATCACATAAAAGCTGCTTTAAGAATATTATCGTCATTGCTTGTACTCCGCTATGAATGTTACCTGGATCTTGGACTTGGGGTTTCCTTTTTCGAATACGTATCGATTATTCTCGTGAAATTCGCACTGGAGGTGGGCGTTTTGTCTGCTTTATGCGAAGGAGTTTTCGCTGGAGTGCTGGACTTTGTCCGAGTTAGGTCCCGATTCGAAGGCGATTGCTCTTTTTGCATTTTATCGAAAGGATAAAACACTTTCTCCAGCCCAATGTTTTGTAAATCAATCGTTTTGTTCGCTCCCAACAACACTTTGGTTGGGATTGAAGCTGCAGTAATTTTTTGCTTATTCGCTCTTGTGGTAGGACTTTTCGCTGTGGTACTTCTCTTAAGCAGCATATCAAGCCTTGCTTTGTTTTCAGAAAGGAACTTTTTCGAGTCAAAAGCTTGTTTGGAGGTGGGCGTGCTAAGATTTTGAGGAATGCTGATGCTCTGAGGACTTGAGGGTCTTCCTCCTGAATACAATAATTTGACTAAAAGGGATTAGCTTTTATTAGAGTAGCCAGCTGATACTTGCTGCCTGCTTATTTGCTTCCTTTTCTTGAAGCGTCTGCTGGGAGGAGATAGTGTCTATACCGTTCTTTGAGAATGAAGCGCTTCGGTTCGATTTCAATAAGTTATCAAGGACTTCTTGTTTGCTTTTTGGATTATTGGCCTTATTAGTCTTAGCTCGAAGAAAACTTTTTAATTCCAGAGCGTCATCGCTTGAGATCCCACCGTCAGGGTTTCCTCTCAGGGTCGATATTTCAGCGCCTGAGGAGCGATTCATAGTTAGAATGAGAAAATAAAAAGGGTCTTTGTTACCTTGGAAATCAGTTTGATTTAAGGTCCGGTTTGAAGTCTGGCTGTTGTCGGTAGGCTTGCGTCGGTCTTTCGAGTCATTCATTTTGCTAATATTGTGCTCGTTTGGGAAATTCGATGTAGATCTATTGGTCGGAGTTGATTGCTGAATGATCTCTTTGAATTTGCTTTCGATTTCTCGCTTCCTCTCTTCATATGCTTTCTGAGGGTCTTTGTTTCGTTCCTCGTGGTTGAGCGGGTTGAGAATATCCAAGCTTTTTTGGGGACAAACTTCCTGGACGCAAAAACTGAAATTTTTGTTGAGGGTTGGATTGCTTTTCTCCTTTGGATTGCTGGATTGGTTAGAGCCTTGAGGGTATCCTAAACTGTATGTATGTTGGGAAGCGGACTTGGTTCGGTCGAGAGAGTGTGAAGGACGATTGATTATCATAGTTAGCTAAATTTATTTGAGATTCTAAATATCATCATAATAAAATTAAAGCACAAAAAGCTCGCGATTTTTGAAGAAGAACCTGCTTATAACAGCATCGATAAGGCAAAATGCGGAATGTATTAGGCATTTCGTGAAGGACTTTATGTATGTATTCGTATGCTGTTGATGAATATGCTCTTATTGTAGGCAATATTGGAATGAAGGCTCTAGGCGTTTTCATTAGAATGCAAAAGCACTATTTTTAATTTATTAACGAAGAGAGGTTTTTTGATTTAATTTTGATTTTGTTATCGCGATGATTGCTAAAGTTTGAGGGACAATTAAAGCCTGTGGAGTGAAATCTATGGGTTGACTGCGTTTTAAGTTCGGCTCAGGTTTTGTCAAAAAGCTTAAGAGCCAGTATAAGCAGGCATTGATTGGTAATTTGCATAAACAGTTCAAATCACCCTTTCTAAGAAGTTTACTGGATCCATTTTCGCTGAATACTTTAGATAATTCATTTCTTGCAACAGAGGATCCCAATCAGAAATCAAGCACATGATTTCGGCAAGAAATTTCCTAAATTTTCATCATTTCATCATACTCAGTTCAGATATTCAATAGAAATACAATTCAAAACGAAATGAACTCAGGTTACATTAGGTAATTTACAGAGACGTAAAAATTCCACAAATTTCATTCAAAGTCCACAGTGGATTGGAAATACAATTTTCAATGAAAAGCAATCGAAACCACTAATCAAAATTTTCAATACTCGTTAACAATTTAATAGTAAATTTTTATGTGAGAGACGACAAAGAGGAAAAAAAACGCTAGATATTGTATTTAACAAGCGAAGTTTTTCTAAAACAGTTCTCTCATCCGCTCCATGACACTTCATCAGGTCAAATTCATGCCATTCATCTCTGATTCCTAATACTATGATATCCACTCTAATATTGGAAATCAGCTCATCGTATTAATAAGCAGGATATAACTCATATTACCCCTCTGCGACCATTTCAACGCATTATTTTAATCAAATAGCGACAATTCCGTTTCTCCTCACACGTTTATGTGATTCGTTATACTTTATAGCCTAATTGACAGCTGAGTCTTAAAGATTAATATTGAGTCCAATTCACCAATTTCGAGGATTCGCAAATCCGCACACATTCCAAATGCAGGCCATTGAGAATTCCGATGAAAAATCAGAACCCAAGCGAGCACAAGTCTATGCGTCGCTTGCCAGAAAAAGCACTATCCTCAAAAGTGCGGTTCTTCCACTAAGCAGCGGCTCCAATCGCCGGGCTTCCTTCGGAAGCTTTTTCCAAGCCCACAGCTCAGCCAAAGCAAAACAAGCCGTGACGAAACTCCTCAACGAATTCGAGGAGGAAACAGAAACTCCACCACAGGATGTATTTTCACCGTATTTTCAAAAATTCTGATCCCATATAGGCTTGGGACCCTGAGAAAGAGTCCAGGCTCGTCTATATCCTTAAAAAGGAGTGGAAAACCCGGAAAGATGCTGAGGTACAAGCTCCAATCTAGATTTCTGTAATTTCTTTGCGTCATTAGGCGATAAATGAAGATATCCAACATTTTCCCTTCTATAATCAGTTCATCAAGGACAACATGACAGAGTTCGGCGACGAAGGGGTTCTACAAGTAACAACAGTCATCTTTGGATAGCATAACACAAGTCATTTAGCTTTGCGGCCGCATGAAATACGAGTTTATTAGCAAAGGAAACTACGTGATCAGAGAAGGCGACGCTTCCAACGACAAATTTTACATTATACTAAGCGGGAAAGTCAGCGTGAAGTTAAAGAAAGATTTCAATGTCTACGCCAAGCAAAACATAGCAGAACTGCAGCGATTGCAACAAATAGATAGCGAGACTGGACTCCTTCCAATTATCGAGAGCAACGAGTCATCATCAGCAACTCAAGGGAGCAAATTCCTCAATGATAAAGGAGGGCAAAGCAAAATAAACCCACAAAACACAAAATTCAATAAGACTTCTTATTCAAGGATCCTTGACGAAGACGAGGAAGAGGACGAAGATGACGACGTAGACCCCTCCCAACCTGTAAAGACTGCGGTGAAAAAAAGATGCTCCTTGATGCCAGCACTTTCGAGACATACTCCACCAGAGCATATACGCAAAACCAAACGAACGCAAACGATGGCTCCTGGAACTATGTTAGGAAAGAACAATCTTTCCCCTGAAATCCGAAAGGAGAGACAGGCTGCTGGACTCGAGATAAACGAGCATGGAACGGTAAATAAGGTACTTGAGCAGGGCGAGGCGTTCGGGGAGAAAGCGCTCACTAACCCTGGCGCGAAGAGAACCGCTTCGATTTATACGGTGACAGATTGCGAGTTTATCATTGTGCAGAAAACGGATTTCTTGTCCATTGTTAACAGGTTCAATAAAACGAACCGAACGAAAGTCGAGTTCATCCTCGCTAATATCCCGAATTTGGATAAAGTAAACTCTCGGCACATATTGGAGGACTATATGTACTCTGTGCATATCGCTGAGTCACTAAAGGGACATAAAATTACGGAGCAGGGAGTTGAAGGACAAAGGCTGTATTTGTTATCTAAGGGGTTTTGTATTCTGCAGAAGGAAGTCGAAGTGCCGAATCCAGAGCCTGAGAAGTATATGCTGGTAAAGCCGAAGACGGTTGTGCAGGTTGCGAGAGTCGGTCCGGGGACGATGATTGGAGAAGAGCTGCTATTTGGAGGGAAAAAGAACGGCAGATACCACTATACAGCCATTGTAATCTATTTCTCTTTTGTTTTTTTTTTAAAGGAGTTTAAGGTCGATTCAGAAAATGCTTTCATCTATTACATGAAGGCCAGTGAAGTGCAGCTGAAATTCCCTAGAGACACTATCCTGGGGCTAAAAGCCAACTTTGAACAAAAGGAAGCTTTCCATAAGCAGAGAATCGACTTCGTTCTTGAGAAAAGACAGAAAACGGATCCAAACTTCTCAATGCCCACAAATTCTCCCTCAGTTAAAGATTTCTGCAAACATCTTAGTCCAGCAGCAAGGAATCGAAACATCGTCCACTCTTTAGAAGAGACCGGTTTCAAACAGGTCGTTGAAAAACTTGATGGAAGAGGGATGAGTGATTTGCGCTCTCACGTAGCTAAATTCAGCCGAGATGGCCTCACTGTGCAGACTGAGCTTCAAAAAAGGTAAGCAAATCTGCAATTATAGTCTTTTTATCAACGCATTTTCATCTTTCAAGGAAAAATCCGACTTTGAACCGCTTTTACGAACACACGAGAGGGCTGAAACAAAGGCAGGAAAAACTGAATCAAACAGCCTCTCCGATTCTGTTTCACGAAGAGGAAGAACGGCTCAGCAAAGACAAAAACGACAGTATTCAACAGTCAAGGAAATTTTTCGAATTAACCAACACAAACCTCTACTCCGAAGAAAAACAATTCAATACACCAGCGCGAGTTATCGAGGACAGAAGATCATACAGTCCGAAAGGGAAAGCTAGCACGCTAGTTCTGAGTGATAGTATTCTTCTAGATGATCAATCAGTCCCTCAGTCACCTTTGCTTCGCTTGGAACGCGCGTCAAGCCAAAAAGAACCTCAGACAGCCTCAATACTAATAATAGACTCGGAAGCGAAGAAACACAAGACAATGAGCTCATCGTCGCCTGCTCACAGCTTTGGCTCGATCCCTTTCAAAATTCAAAGCATGGACTTCGATTATGCTACTCCCAAGACCGCAAGTACTGATTTACGAAGCACAATTAAAACGGCGCTTTCAACACAAAAAAAATTGAAGAAAATCATTTCTTTGACTGCAAAGTTCCCGAGTAAAAGAGGCTTTGTTATCCGTCAGAAAGAAGGATTTGAATCCGCTTCAGAACTTCTAGAAAGCAAAGGCAATCTTCGTCAAAAACTCCGTACGGTCAGCTTGGAGAGCCCAAAGGGTGCCAGTTTAAATGGGATTTCAAAATTTGATTTTGGAGATTCAAGGGGGTTAAAACCTCTCGAAAGAAGGAAACTTGAAGTGTTGCAGAGATACCCAGACTATGAAAAAGAGTTTGAAGCTTCCCCAAAGGTGCATCGGTCAGAGGAACTCACTGGGTCTCCAAAAAATGCGAATCCGGTTCTAAACGTGCTAAAAATTATAGTGTCTCCCAATAAGGAAGGTCTCTATAATGACCTCGCAAAATCCCTTTCAAAAAAGCCTTCAAACCCTCAAAAATCAGAACTTGAGCTCTCCCTACAAAATTCGAATTCCCCTCCTAATGTTAACTCATTGGAGGCAAGCACGCAGAGCCCAACATACAGCTCTCCGAAGAAGCAAGCTCCTCTAACCGAGACTAAATGGTCTTATTCCGGATTAATTTCTAGTCCTAAATCCAACAGAGTGACATATAGCACAGCACACTCGGATAGTGTTCTTAAACTTGATTTTCCTGCAGGAAATGAGTCTCCTCCACAGATCAAACTATTCAGTGGGAGTGAAGTCAAGGCCCTTCGGAGACAGAAAACAGGAAATAGAGAGTTGAATTTATCATTGCACATTAAAAAGAACTTATACCAGTCCCTACGAGCAAAAAAGACGAAATCTTCATGGAAAGACGCACTGCCGAGCTTGGAATCTTCTACGAATCTGGCTCAAGGAGGAGGGACATTGGACATAGTTGCGATAAGACCGGCGAAGTTCAGCCAGAATCGCGATCATCAAGGTCGTGAGATCTGAATCATGAGATTAAATACATCATTTTTGATGTGATATTGTCACAGTTATTTTTACAATACTATATCAAATCATTTTTCACTTTTTTGATATGGGTTTAGTTTTTTTATTATTTCCTGCATTTTTTTATAATTGATTGAAATTAAGAGTTTTCGTAATCAATATCTCTCGCCATTTCAGGCCAATAAACTGCTTACATAGAATAACATATGAAAAATCAAAAATATGTTCGAAACAGACTTAATTACATTCAAAAAAATCAAAAAAAAATTTTCAGATGTTAACGCGTTTTCTCAACACCTCAGCTACGCTCTATACGTTTTACTTTTGATAATAAATGATTTTTGCGACGGCTCCGTCAGCATGTTGTGCGGAGAAGTTATCCGTTTCGATGAAAGCATACTTGTTGGCGATTGGAAACTTCTAAACGACGTGCTTGTCTGCAAAACTGATTCCTTTTGCTCCATAGGCTTATTAGAAAGCAAAGTCGATCCATCTGGATGCCTTCGTCCGATGCTTGCTGTCGTGTTCACCCTCTGCGACGACTGCGTATGAAGCTGATTTCGGTGTAATCCTCTGAAAGTTTCTTGAGAGTCTTCAGACCTTTTATCAATAAATCCGAGAACACCGTGGTTGGTCCGTGGGCGAATCGGTTCGATATCTTGAGCGAGGACTTTCTGCTTGAGGATATTGGAGGCTTGAGGCTGGTCTTCCATCAGAATTATCTCTGAAGGGATCAATTTGCTCCTCAGATCTTTCCAACTTTGACTCGACATTAGCTGTCTCGGGAGGTCTCCGAGGTCCTCTCGTTCCTATTGGGTAACATTAGGTTATTTCGGCAGTTAGATGGAGTCGTTACGGTAAAGACACGAGCAATGAGGATAACAATGCGTCTGATTGCAGAGATGATTGGGCCTCCGTTGAGTTCCTTTTCCTCTACCTCGTTCTTTTTGATTTCGTTGATCATTTTCAGCATCTTTGTGAGCAGATTTAATTTTATCAACACGCAAAAAAGGATCTTCCGGTCCGCGTAGGTCATTGTGAGGTCGAATATGCCATTGATGATGTTAAGCATCATGTTATTAGTCCTATTGTGAGAAATTAGCCTTAAAAAGGAAAAAGGCCAAAACCTGAATTCAAATGTCCAGTTGATCAATAGATCCCACATAGTGTCTAAAATCTCGTCGAATACTAAGAAACCACGAACTCGATCATTGCGGATGACCAAGAAGAAGGTCTGAAGGAGGCTCAGGCGAGCTGCGCCGAGCTGATTTTTAACCTATATACATAAATTAGATAGTGGGAGAAGAAACTTTTCTACCTCGAATCCTTGTAGGTTGACCCTAATGTCTTTCTTCTTGACCCATGTGTGGCTCTGTATGATGACTTTCTGCAAGAAGATGAAGTTTTCCACCGTAAGTGAATGAATATCCTTTTTGTACGCTTTTAAATACGGATTTATTGATCTAGATGTGTCCAATTAGAATAAAAACCATTGATAACTGCTAATTCAATTCAAAAATATTTACATTTGATCGAGGATAAGGTTGACGATTTGACCTGCTTCAAACCCGCTGCATGATATGGTCAAATTATATACTTTTATCTTGTAGAGGTAGTTCTAGCAGAACGAAATAGGTTTCATTTAGAAGGTTTTATAATTGTTACCTTGTAGAGATACTCAAATGCAAGGGAGTGGTCGTTCCCAAACATCGCCTCCCAAAAATCGCTCGAGTCGATGGGTGGTTGCTGCAGCACCTCCCGGAACTTGCTCTCCTTCATCTCGACAGCTTTTTTCACCGATGCGTGAATTATCTCACAAAGCGCCAGAGAAAACGCATCATTTTCCAAGATTTCCTTTACACTAAATTCCTCCTTTTTCGACTCTTTATCCATCGCGTTTTCGAAAAACGCTCTTGTATCAGTGGGATACAGCTTCGAAAGCTGGGTCATCGCATTGGCTTCCATTGAAGTATCAATGGTGTACGGAGTTACTGGCTTATAGCCACCACCTCCAAGGCTGGATAAGGAGTCTTGGGTGCCTTGCTTTGTCAAAATTCTCAGCTCTTTATGCACTCTTGAGAGCTTTTGGCCACCCTTTTGAGGCTGTTCAGAGATCAAATTCGTCATTCCACTCGACATGCTCGTATCATTCCACATGATTTTCTTTTGTGTAAGTGACATTTGACTATCCGGCCGAACGTTTTGTCCTCTCGACTCTGCTCGTACGCCTGTAATCGATTTTTCATCTTTTGGAACCGAGAGCAAACTCGATTGCTGAAGATCTGATTCCATCCTGACCGACTTCTTCATTGTAGCTGGATTCTCAATGACGGAAAGCCCTGATTTTAATTCACTGGTATTGCGGTTCGGGTTCGACTGCATAGGGACTCTCCGTTTTGGTGCTTGCTCGTTCCCTTTATTCTTGGTTGAGGCGATTGAGTCTGCTGCGAAATCCCAGTTTGGAGTGCCAGGGTAGAGTATGTCCCATTTCTCAACAAGAGAAGGGTACTTCTTTGCTTTTTTGGGGGAGGGCAGATTCCTTCTTCTTGCAGTTGGAGTGTTAGCCGCGCTGTCACGGAACTTTGCTCTTTTTGTCGACTTTTTTGGTCTATGAGCTAACGCTTTGGATTCTTTAAGACGATCGATGTCTGCGGTTACACCGGGCTGCTCTTCCAGCAGCTGTTGACAATTGTGAGGCTTCATGTCTTTGTAACTCACGTTATCAGGATCGGCGTCTCCGTCCAAGTCAATGAGACTTTTCACGCTGCTAGGGTTGTAAGTAGCATCCTGCTTGCTATCCTCGACAGCGTTCTCCCCGTAGAGAAGAGCCTTTGCCATATCGGTGAAAAAGTAAGTATATTGGCAATATTTGAAGATTTTCTCAATATTTTCAGGGGAAAGCTTTATATGGTCATCCCAGGCTAATAAAGAGATGTAAAATTGCTGGATGAGCGCAAAATCAGTCATGTGGAGGAACCGGAAGAGGAAATTATTGTGGAGAATGTGGTTAATACAGATGTCTTGCTCAATGCTTAAGAAGTAGAGCATTACTGAGACAATATGGTTCATATTGCAAGCCAACTCGTCTTTCGTTAGAGCATTGTATAGGGTCCCAACTAACAATTAGAGGTTATTAAGCTAAGAGTAGCGAACAGTGTGGATTTTACAGAAACTTTGCAGGAAATATCGGTTAACGTTTATAAGCAGTTTCACGTTTCTAGGGTCTATGAGAGTCTGCATGACTTTGTAACTGCGGATTTGGTAGCCAACTGTCCGTAAATGGGATTTATATCGGTTTTTGCGAGCTTGCGAGAAACCGGTGTCGTCTAGCACGAGTTGAGCTTTTGTCGTTGTAAGGTCGATTTTCTCAACGTCACTGAACGTGTTTTTCCACTGTACAAAAAATTCATCAGGCATCAAATTCAGCTCGCCTAAATTACCATATCATCCAAGGGAATTCCGTCTGGTTCTGTCAGCAAAGTGAAGAAAGTCGCAAGTTTATCAGGATTCTTTAGCACTCCGATCATATAGTCGTTTTTCCCCAGCAGTGGTATGTCACCTAAGCGACAAAACAGGGTTTATCGAACACCAAACCAGCAAATGATAGATATTTACGTTGACAAAGAAATAACTCGAAATTCGCTATCAGCTTCTCCCTGGAATCGTCGTCGATGGTCCTGTCACTGTCTGTATTCAACTCGCCTTCCTCCGTGTTCAGCGAGGCTTCAATATGCTGGAGAGTAGGGATTTCCAAATTAGTTCTCGTTTGTCGAGCGGATATATTCGCCGCCCCACTCCCCAATCCTGTAACCGTGCTTTGTCCTGGTTTTTTCCTGTGTCTTGGCCTCCTAGCTGTCTTCTGGTCCTCCAGTAGATGCCTCTTTTCTAACAGCACTGGAGAAACAAACAATCAATGTAACAATAAACACTACTGCCTTACACATCTGCAGTTCATCATCGTAATTCCTCTTCTTTGCATCAAATTTTTTCTGGTACTCCTTCAGCTTCTCCAGCATTCCGACGATTTTTACAATGACTACGTCGGATCCACTATGTTGGATATATTCCAAAAGCAGTTTCCCAAGGCTGCTCCTGTAATAGTCATAGACACTACTCAATTCCTTTTTATGTAAACCAGTTCAGTAGACTCATAACCAACACTAAGTACCTTGTACATATACTGCATGAGATCATCTAATAATAAGACTGTGAGGTATTTGATAGCGAGAGTGTTTTCGTTGATTTCTTGACAGAACTCTCCAGAGTAATTGTCTGTCAGATGCGACGCTCTTTCCTGCCTTTCAGCGAGTTTAGACTTCACAATCTCTTTGATTCCTTTCTCCACATGCTCTAAATTCGTGAGTGATATTCCCTTCGAAGGATTTTTCTCAGGCAAGGTGCTAATGAATTCACAGGCGCTCCAGAATTCTTTCAGAAAGAGTTTTTCCTCTTTGAAACGTTCAAACAGACATTTTGCAGTCATTTCGATCTAATGTAATAAGAGGGGCGGGTACACATGAGGAGAGTTTACTGGGCTGGGAAGAATAGGATAGGCAACGAATAGGTACTTGACGAGAGATTCTTCTCGGATGAGTTGCTCTGAAATGTCATCGAAAGGGAGAATATCCGTTATGACCTTGACCGCTTTGATCGCGAGAGAGATTCTTTTTTGTTGTCTTTCCTCGTGGACCTGTGGGGAGCAAATGAGAGTACTGAAATGATGGTACATACCGCTTCTTTGAGAAGATTAAGAGGATTTTCCATCTGCGATCAAAATACAAATTTTTTTAATTCTCAGAAGTGATGATAGTTTCAGAATAGTTTTCCGTCTCTATATTGGTTTTATTCAATCACTAATCGAAAGACATGACTTGAGTCATGGCTTTGAAATACGTTAGATAACCATGATTGAATGGTTTTCAAACACCGAAATTTAGCTTGATTCAGCAATAATATAAATGCCATGAACATGTTGAGTGCTAGGAAAAAAATAAATAAGTCAATGAGAAATTTCACTTAATGAACTGCTATTGTAAAAGGTATCTCCCAAAGAGATAATTAGAGGTGTCATTGATTTGCTCTAATTTTATGCCGAGCTGATCTAGCGGTTGGAATTTAAATTTCAAACCTAGTCTAAATAATGTTACACACCAAAGAGAACATGAACCGCGACCGCTCGAAGCTCTTTCTACAGCCAGGCGTTTTTTCCAAAGCGGAAAAAGTCATGAATTACGTACACCCAGATTCTCGCAACCGATGGGTGCGGAGACAATCGCATTCAGACCTCAGACAAGGGATTCCATTCAACTCAGAGGAATATGAGCAGAAAGCTGACCCTTTTCCTGCTTACCAAGACTCTAGATGGCAGGGTATGAACCCGTTTAGCACACGCAGAGAAGAAAAGGAAGATGAAGACTTTGTTTTTGATGACGGGCCCATGGAATTCGCCGATAATCAAAGCAATCAAAAAGCGAATATTGGATGGCATTACGAAGCGAAACCGGATTTCCCGCCTCAATTTCCACACCGCCAGCTGCCAAAGAGCGCAACAAAAACTGCAGGGGTGCCTAGAAAATCAAGTGTGAGCACAAATAAGCAAAAGCCTGCCCGTGGCAGCGTTAAAGAAAAATCCGGCCGCCCTTCATATTCCAGAATGTCAGAAGAGATGAATATATCGCAGAAGGAAAATATGAATCCTCAGAATTTCACTTTCATGCGTTCGCCGAGCCTGGCGAACGTTGGTGGGCAATTTGCTGAGGAGCATGAAGCTCAGATAGAAGAGTTAAATAGTAATTGCCACATGTGCTTTCAAGATTTGTGAGGAATTTTTTTTCATTAGATAAACTGAAGAAGTTAAAGCGGGAAAATGAACTTGAAAAGTCGAAAAACAAGTCATTGACTGTCGAAGTGAAGGAATTGAAAGAGAGTTTGGTGAAAGAAAGAAACACATATGAAGAGGAGCTAAAGAAAATAACAACCCAGATCAAGACGCTTAAGAGTGTGCAAAATATGTATATAAGTGAGAAGCGAGCAAGCGAAAGACTTGAAAACCAATTGAATCAGAAGAATGAAGTCATCGCAAAAATGAATAGATTTTTCAGGTAAATTTTATTAGTATCTCAGTATGGTTAAAAATTCGTTGCTGATACGCTAGTCAGACGTTGAATAACCTCTCCAAAGCGCTAATTTCCTCCTTAGAACAAGTGGACCTCAGACAAATCGCTTCCGGATGGAAAATGGATGAAGAATTGCAAGGGAGTAAGATTAACCCCCTAGTTTCTTTAATGAACCAATATGGCTTTAAAGGGTACGATAGAGCGCTTCAAGAATTGAGAAGAGCCTTAGTTCGGGTCTTCGAGACCTCTGAGCAGGCTAATATCGAGTACGACTATAGCAGTCAGAAGCATAAAGAGGTAACTGCGCTTTCATTAAACATTTTGAAGTGCTTATAATAATACTATGTCAAACAGTTGATGGCTCAACTAAGAGAACAAATGAATATTTTCAAAGAACTCGAGGGACATAAGGAATTATCTAAAACTCCTAGTTCGGAATCGCTTAGACAACCAGCGAAGAAATTCCAGGGATCGAGATTGAAAAGTGTGTTAAATAAATCAGCAGTCTGCTTGAGATCTGACCGCAGCAAATCTCCTGACACTACAGCCAGAAATCAACGAGCTGCGGTCAATAAAAGTTACGGAGACTTGAAAAGCGTCAGGCTAAACTTAAAAGACTTACAAGAATTAGCAAGTAAAGGAGATCTTTATTCCCAATGTGTCTAACAACAATTTAGAAGGAGAACCGGTGGTTTATCGCCCGCTCTTTGGAGATTCGGATAACATTTTGCCAGCGTTAGACCAAGAAACTAAGCAGCCAGAATCATCTGCAATGCTCAAATGCAGGATCCCTTGCAATGATTACATCAACCCATTTGATACGGTTCCGCGAGACTCGGAATCGAAAAACTCCCAAACGGCTGAAGAAGAACCAGAGAAGGAAGATAAGGAGCAATTTGTGTCTGTAACTCACTCCAGCAACCAATCACAGCCTCAAGGAGAAACTTTAAAACAAAGCAAATGCTACGATTTACCCCTTTCCAAGTGAATAACTAGTCTTTGCATTGTAACTAACTGAAAATAGTCCTACAAGCAACGCTAAAAAAGGAAACGATGAGTTTTCGGTTCTAGAAAGCGGCATTCAGGAACTAAAACAAAGAATTCTGCAGAGAAAAACAATGATTGAAGCCAGAAGAAATACAAGTCTGGCATCAGGTTCATCACCCTATTTTTTCTTTCATTTGAACTAAAGGTTGTCTGTAGATGATACTGAGACGAGGTACAAAAGTGGTAGTCAAAGTCTCCAAGATTCCCGACAAAATACTCAACGGATGGTCCAACCGCAAGCGGAAGAAGAATTTAAATTCGTTTCTACATGCCCAAGCGGTAATTTTCTCTCAGGAATTTATTATCTTACAATCATATTATCAAGACAATCCAGAGGAGACCCCAAATGTAGAGAAAGCTGCTGTGGAA
>ENA-UOTX01001219-UOTX01001219.1-compost-metagenome-genome-assembly--contig:-NODE-1219-length-20794-cov-20.715596_pt1 | contig 20794 bp, 15 predicted proteins | sample MGYA00238143_ERZ746982 | MGnify/ENA primary metagenome ERZ746982 (study PRJEB28758, sample SAMN06268862) | compost metagenome | isolation source: single cell | place: USA: California, Emeryville, Joint... | reverse complement strand
TGTTGAATTTCAAAGAAAGCTTTCACCAATGCTAACTTTTCCAATGTGTATATCATATTGGTACTGACAATTAGAGGGAACATTATGCATTGGAAAAAAGGAAGAGAGGATTAAGGGTGAATGAGAAAAATATATCTGCAAGTTTAATTTGTGTTAGCGTATAAATTCGTTCATCCAATTGAATACTTCGATGGTTCAAAGGCACTTTGTGGTTGGAAAATAAGGGGAACGATGGACCCAAGTGCCTGTTAACACCTGATATAAATTACAATGCAAAGGTTCCGCTATTATTATTAGTGAATCCATTAATAATAGGTTAGCTCTTTGTTTAGTTTTTTTTTTATTCGCGGATCGCAAAATCCTCCTTTCCTACATAAAGATAGCTGAGTTTGATGCTAGATCTCAGGAATCAATTCCTTTACAAGATCAAGCCCGATATTGATGAGAGTAGTAATAGAAGGCAAAGCAAAAAAACTTCGTTGAACATCAATTAAATCAATGCTTCTAATTTTGTCTAGCGTTCAATTTTTTTTTTTCTGGTGTATTTCGGGTCTCTCCCATAGAGACATTGAAAAGTCTCTTCTCACGTTTTGTTGACCTCTCATCAAGGGACTCTCAAGCATAGATGGATTCAAAATATATCTATCGCTTGGGGTCTGTTAATAGTTCGATGGTCCTATCCAAATTTGGAAATACTGGTTCTATGATCAGGATCTAGACAGAAATACTAGTTGCCTCGTTCCTACTCATAATACCAACATAGGAATACTTTGAATCTGCTCTAGAATATCCTCTGAAATAATTATATGAATAATTGTTAAAACAGACGAAATCAAAGCTTATTTTTATTGTAAAATACAAGCAGCTTCTTGCTATTGCCTTAATCAAACAGAGAAAATAGAATTAAGGTAAATTGAGGACTGAATCAATACAAACTCACAAAATTATGAATGTCTCAAAATGAAATAATATAATTGAAAAATCAACAGAAGCAATCCAGCAGGACATCAACATCTGCTCGATCAAAACAACACACATATTCAACAAATCAATAATACAGGTTATTTTGTTCATTTCCACTCAAAATATTTGTTATCAAGTCGGCGCCATCCTTAAAATCTCAATATTTTCCTAAGCACAAGCAATTATTACTCAAATTAAATCACGCCACCACGTTACTTTGAATCGGAGCATCAGCTTTCTTAAACGAGTTTTCATTACCACTTTTGGCTTTGGGATCATGTTGGGTCTGATTCTTGAATAAAAAATTGTTTTCTTCAGACCTCGTCGCTTGCTCATGATAATCCAGCAAGTCATTCATTTCTTTTATAAAACTACTAACGTTATACTCTCTCGAATTTGTCCTTTCCTTTAACCCTTCATCATTGCCTTCCTTTACCTAGACAAGCGTGATATTACTTCATGCACAAAGAATTTCAAAATACCTGCTTCTGAATCTGCTTATTCATATTTTGGGCTTCTAGCACAGCAATTTGTTTTTCGAGTTCTTTTATTCGTGAAGTAGCCTCTCCTTCTTTAGCTTTTTCAGCCAAAACAATGCTATTGAGGTCCTCTATTTTCTTCTTCAGAACTGCGCAGTCCTTCTCCTTCGCTGCTAGCGTTTCAATACTGGTTTTCTGCAATTTCTTATTCTCTTCTTGCGATAATTTCAAACTGCTCTTCGCGGCCGCCTCCATTAAAATCTCTCGAAAGGCATCTTCTACACAGCGCTCTCGGAAACCGTCAATGGCTTGCACAAGTATTTTAATGTTATAATTCAGCTCTTTGAACAGTAGCTGTGATTTATATTTTGTGACTGAAGGCTTATCGAAAGAAGCATCACGGATTGCATTGAAACTCGACATAATGTTGCACGCTTGCCTATGCCACACATAAGAATATCAGAAATCGAAACAATATCTATTTGTTACTTCTTTTCAATTGTATAGCTCAACAGGTTGAGTGCCGCTTCCATTTTTTTCATTATAATATGATACTTTGCCGTTGTATTCTCTGCTTCCAGTTCCTCAATCTTAATCCTATTGCCCATAGCCGCTTAATCGATGCCTGTTGTGAATAGTTACTGATGCTTTTCTGTTTGCTCAACAAGATAATTCGTTGCTTTTTGCAATTTCTCAGTGAGAATCGCTGTATCATCACCCTCTTGGAACAATATTTCAGGTGGAAGCCCCCATTGATTGAATTCTGGCTCTGTGTCGTTGGGGGTTTCTTGCGCCATGCCGAACATAGGAGGGTCTGATTGAGGCTCGGGATCTTGGGCGCAACCGAAGATCGGACTATCATATCTTATAGCTTCCTTATTCCCAGTTGCTTCATTCCTAATGCAACCAAAAAGAAGTTTAATGCTTTGTATCGAGGATAGTCTGCTCACTGAGGTTCATAAACGTCGTTGTCTTGGAGGAAATGTGGTTCAGAGTACATGCGAAACAATCAAATAAATTGTGTTCTTTTTATTCAATAAGTAAGATTTAAATTCCGATATCCTCCTCCTTATTAATTTTTTTTTTGAAAATACCATGGGACATACCTCAATAATCCTGACTCGAATATCCTTTTCAAAAAGCGTAAAATCAAAGCTAATTGTGTCAAGACATAAAAATAATTCTCTATTATCATTTATATTAAGAATTGATGATGATAATAATTGAACGAAGAATTATGGAAAAAAAAGATCGTCCCTGTAACCTTTGATAAAAAAATAAGAGCCAAAATCAAAAAAAAAAAGGAGTTGATATGATGATTTCTGCGTGATTCTCAGGGGATCGAACACTAATAGCCGATTGCTTCTCATGGTTTCACAATCATTCTCAAAAAAAATTCAATGTGTTATTGTAGCATTAAATTGTTCTCTTTCATTAACTGCTTGAAGCCTTCAGTATCTGCGAGTTTAATTGCTTCGATGTAGGCTATTCTGGGATAACCTCTCCTCCTTGAGGCTAACACTACCTTTCGTTCATATTCCTCAAGTTCGTTGAGCGCTTTCTGAAAATGAGTTTAATTTCAGCTGAGATATCTAAAGAAAAGTTTACCATGTTCAGCTCGGTATCATCTTCGGTTGTTTTTAATTGCTCCTTCTGCTCGAACCTCATGGTGCTCATTGGACTTATTTTTCCGGACATCAAGCTTTGTGATCCGGTTCTACGGTGCTGCTCAGACGGTGGCAGGAATCGCGACGAAGTACTCGCTGAAAGACCAGCTCTCGTGAGGTCCGATCGAGAACCGCGTGATGAGCAGAGCATCGTACTCACCGTTGGGCTTTTGCTGGTTAATTCTTTAGCAAAATCATTATTTGAGTCCATCAGTTTTTCATCGAGCTGTGTGATCCACATTCCTTTGAATTCATTCCTCTCTAACTGATTCTTCGGTCTCTTAATTTTCTAAAAAAACGCAATATATTAGATCATGATTATATTCATCATCATACCTCTCTCGGTTTGGACAAGGTGTCGATGTACTCAGTATGCAGATTCTGATGACTGCTCGTCATATCAGAGCTCTTTAACATTTTCGAGTACCGAGTTCTGAACGATACTCCCTGTGTCTTGGCCATCTCTGGTGCATGATGTGGCTCTTGGGTTTCACCGCTTCCTGTTAGCGCATCAGACGGCTTTCTTTGGGTGGAGATAGCGGTTTCATGCGGCTGAATAGCTTTCTCATCTCTCACGTGAATAGGCGTCTGCAACTGTTCCCTTGCATCTGTTTTTTCAGTTCCGAAAGACCACACCTGAGTCATCTTCGCCAAAGCGTCAGGAGTTAAACTATTGCTCAAAGCTGGAGGCTTTCTCACGTCCAAATCAACGTTTGAATTATGCCTTCTGATGAACTTTTCACGAATTTCGTTCCTTTTCTCCTTGAACGCTTGCTCCCTCAGCTTTTCCACATTCTCCTCATCCTTGACTTTCTTCTGCACCATTTCAATGAATTCTGCTTCCTTCTGAATCGATTCAGGCCTGATCAGCAAAGCTGCGCGTTTTTTATCCACCTCGAGGAGATAGTTCCATTTATTATCGGTCAGCGTGTGCTTCGAAGTCACAAGCTTTGATTGCAAGGGTTTGTTCATTGAGGCCTTCTCAGAGATTTGAAATTCGATCTCGGGGTTACTATGTGTCTGAAAGTCTGGTCTCCGCTGGCCTGAGGCTGTTTCTAAGTGTTTTCGCTCAGCAGCTCGAGTCTGTAAGCGGAGGTAAGATTCCTTATGAGTCATAGTAAGGAGAGCTCTTTTCCATATTTCTTGCTGTTCTTTGTCTTCGAGCTCAAGCTGCTTCAGCTGGTTTATCTTGGGCATGGCCTTCTCGTGAAGACCGTGATAGTAAGGAAGAAGTCGCTTGCCTATTCGATGTTTATTGTTCCAAGCATTATCTGTGTGTTTATAATAGTTGTAGTCTTTTTTAAATTCAGACGTGCTTGGGTAAAGCGCAAAGCGAGGCAGCTGCTCGATGACTTCGGGTTTAAGATTGGCTTTTTTGAGAGTAGTCATGGGGTATTATTTATGTCTTCTCTGTTCAATTAACAAAATCAGCGAGTTACAAATTTTATTGAGCTGATTTGTTGCTTTATTTTTGTTTCTGAAGAAAGGGGTTGGTTTTTATTGATTGAATAAGACTCTGTAAATGGTATGACTCGAAAAATTAAATTTGGAGAATGAATTTCAAGCATTGAGCGAGTATAGTTCAGCGATATTCAAATGACGATGTAGATAATTAATGAATAGTATTCAACAACAGTTTTTTTTTTTGAAATGGTATTCCATTAGCTATTATTGTGAATACATCTTATCTCTAAATCCGATGATACCGCGTATAACCCCTTTTCTTAGAGAACGTGTTGTCAGTTTCCTTATTGATTGTACTTTGCCTTCTCTTCTCGTGTCATAAATCGTCCGTGTCCTGGACGGTTAGTTTGGGTATTCTGAGATGATTCTCCTGATTTAACAGAGTCTTGCTTAGCAGGTTCAGTTTTGGTTTCTTCTGAGACATTTGTGCCTTTCTCGATTGATTCAGATCCATACATATCAAGAGGCAAGTTCTCTTTTTGTGTAGCTTCGTTCATTTTCACAATAATTTATTAAAATGTGATATGCAAAGTTTGTGTGTTTGTGTGTGCTAAATTTGAATGATTTAAAGCCTTATGGGTTTGATACTATTATAATGTATTCTAATTTTACTTATTCTTCAAAGAGAAAAGCCTTAAAGACAGCCATCGAGGTGGAATACTCTTTTTTCCTTTAATGAATGCCACTATTCTCAACGGATTCGGTGACAGGAGACTGCGTGATGGAATTGTGACGGTCTAATCTCAAGACATAAAATTCTGAAGACAACATCCCGTGCAAATAGTATAAGGTGCCTTCCAGTCAAAGAGCTGAATGATTACAGAACCGTGCCGTGAATTTGGCAGTGAACAACATCAATTGTTCTCAAGAAATAAAAAACACTTTCAATAATACCGAGGAGCTCCTTTTGAAATTTTATTCATAATTCCCTATGCAGTGCTAATGTGTTTAATGTCAATTGGCATGAGATCTATGGCTATCACTTTCTTCATCGAAATTCTCAAACTTCAAAATTTGCTTCCAATTAAAGATTCTCAATGGAACCTCTTGATGTCATAACTATTTCTCAACCCCAAATCCCTCAAAGGCCTCACTTCTTGCCGAAATTAACAAAAACACATCTCATTTGACATCACAGCTAGATTATCTTCCAGATCTAGCCTTTTAATGAATTTACCATCATCTTCTTGAGTGCGCTGAGTAATAAAATAAATAAAATTTACGATCACGACTAGATTGTTCATTTTAAACTCATCAAGTAATACGAGCTAATCAACGCAATTAATACCAGCTCGGCTAAAGATATGCGAATTTACAATGCAAGTCGGTCCTTTTTCCAATTTTCAGATTCCTCAAAGACATTTTATTGAAATTACACATATTTCCCTTATATATTCGCTGAACATGTTCCACTTTGCATTATTCTCATCGTTCTCCACCTCTTCAACAGAATTTCCTATTTCCTAATTTTTTTTATCAAGGGAAAACATCTCAGCGCGAAAAATTTACTCATGATTGCCTAATTCAACTCTCAAAACTTCCTAAGTAATTGAATAACATTTAATTCAGCTCAATTTATAATTATCTATATACAGAGCAAACACTGGAAAAATGAGCATCAAGTGGCGTCAAGTTGCAGCCATTCTCACTATCTTCAAATACAAATACCTCCGGGATCTTGCTACTCCCATCAAGGACTACCTCTTCCCAATTGCGATAGCTTTGGGCACAGTGTTCTTATGTACTCAAGCTCACGAACTCTCCGTCGCTAAAAAAATCATTTTTTTCATTTTTTAGCTCAGATTCAAGGAGGAGCGAATCTACTAGCTATTTACCTCCCATGGGGGTACTGCGGATACGTTCGTCAAGTCTTTGTCGACGTAGCAATGGACAAGACCAATAAAATCCGTGAATATTTCAAAGTAAAACCTTCTTTCACCCATAATTTAATTCCAACGCCTTGAAGATAAATGGACTAAGCCGTGGAAGTTACTACACTGCCTATGTAATTGATGGAATCCTAAAATCCTCAATCGTAAACTTCTTGATATCATTCCCGCTCTAAATCTCCTTAGACCTCATTGATCATACTCACAGGGTTTGCCTTCAGCAACATAGAGCAAATTCGGGGTTGGGTAAGCTGCTCTATCTATGCTTTTCGTCCTAATTCTGTTCGAAAAGAACATGATTTTAGTGTTTCTCGTGCTTGAGTTGAACGCCATCTCCATGACGTTCATCTCCTACACACTGAGCGTGTTCCTTGAGGATCCGTTTGTTGGAAGTGATATCGTAGGAACTATCTATGGACTCATGGGCTTCTTCTATTTCATCGGGACTAGATATCCTAAGTAACCATTCGACTTATTAACGCCAAAATACCTGTTTCCATTAGCTTTCAATTCGTCTGCTCGCTATTCCCTCCTGCTGCTATGACGATGAGCACCCTCGGCCAAACCTATAACATCCCATTCAAGACATGGCACGGGCTCCTTATGCTAATCGGCGACGTTTTGCTTTATTTCATCGTTTTCTTCTTATGTGACACAGTAAATTCCCATTATTTAATTTTTTGCATTGATTTCAATCACAACAGTTTTTCGGCGTTGACAAAGAATTCACAAGCACCTACTGGTCCCGCTTCTTCCGTGGATCACGAAGAGTCGACCCAAGAGCCGAATCAGTCATTTCACTTCAAGAACCATTGCTTGATACTGCTTCTGATACTGAGAAACTGTCTCTATCGGCTGAAAAATACGACAAAAGCTCCGCTTCTCACCACGAGCCAATTAATCTTGAAGGTCAAATGAGAACGGTTCAGATTGAAGGTCTCAGGAAAAGTTACGGTGATGTGGAAATTATCAGAGGAATGTCAGTTTCAATTTACGAGAAACAAATTTTCTGGTAAACTGCCTTCAGAAATGATTATTTTGACTCTTTATTAGCCTGCTCGGCCATAACGGTGCCGGAAAAACAACGACCATCAGCATGTTGACAGGCTTTTCGCGTCCTGATCAAGGCATTATCAAATGTAATAAAAGCTTTTATTTCAGACTAAGAGGTTAAAATGTTTTAGATTTCGGAAAAGACTTCAGAAAGCAGTTCGATGAAGTTAAAGACAAGATCGGTGTCTGTCCACAAACTGACCTCTGTTTCCCTTTTATGACATGTGAAGAGAATTTAAGACTCTTGGCCGAGATTAGAGGAATCCCTCGTTACAATGTCCAGAACGAGATTGACCAATACTTGCATAAGGTCGGTCTGTTCCAAGATAGGAATAAACTATCTTCTCAACTGAGTGGAGGTAACCGCAGGAAGCTGAGCTTAGCAATGGCGATGATGGGAGGAACGAGGATCCTTTACTTCGATGAGCCGACTTCCGCGATGGACCCGGGATCTCGAAGAGTCATCTGGAGCATCATAAAAGACTTGAGAAACCAAGGCAAAACCATTATTTTGACAACTCACTATCTCGAAGAAGCCGATGAGCTTGCTGATAGGATCGGAGTCATGTCTAAAGGAAACCTGTTCGCTGTCGGAAGTACTGAGTATATCAAGAAAGAGTTCGGAGTTGGCTACCATCTTTATATCTCAACGAAGTACGGCCACGAAATCCAAAAGCAATTCAATGGGTTAAAGCCAAAGATTATTGAAATCGTTACAAACGCGATTCCAGAAGCGACTGTTGTGCCATATAGCGCGAACGAAGTTTTGAAATTCTGCTTGCCTTTTTCTTCGCAATCAAAATTCGCTGAGCTCTTCAAAACTTTAGAATCAGAAGACGGCCTCCAGGTACATCATTTTCTAATTCGCATCATCATCTTTCAACTTTAATAGCTGAACTTAGAAATGAACAGCCTCGAGGACGCCTTTTTGAATATATCTATTGAAGAAGGCAAGAAAGATAAGGACAACGCTGTGATCAAGATCGAAGACGCTCCTGCTAGCGTGAATAAGCCAGCAACTTACAATTTCTGGGAGCAGACGTCTGCTTGCTTCTACAGAAGATACCTCAACACGATCAGAAGCCCACAAGGTTACTACGCTATTCTTCAACCGATCGCGTTTATTGTGACTGCTACGGTTCTCCCTAACTCCATAAGCGATCAAAACCAAGCCTTAGCGAGCTTTGTGGCCTTCCTCTGCATTGGATTTACAGCCAACAGTTCGATTTACTGCGGTAGCATTGTCTACGATAGAGAAAAGAAAATTAAGTAAATGAAGTTCTTTTATACAGCCTGCTAACCGTTGATTAGGTATGCGCTGCGAGTCATGGGATGCAAAAACTCTGCCTACTGGCTCGGGACCTTCCTCTTCGATTTTATGCTGATCCTTTGCTTTGTTGGGTTCTTGCTCGCGCTCGTTTACATCCAGTAACACCTTCTTCTCCGCAGCCTGTGCTTACCGAATATCAATTCACTAGGAACTTGACATACGCATTGAGAGATTTCTGGACATTTTTGGCACTTGCTTTGGCCTTTGTCAGCGCAAACGTGACTGTAGCATACTTCTGGGGCTTCGCATATGATTCTTCCATTGACGCCACTTCGTTCCATCCCGTGCTTGCTTTACTCTGTAAGCATTCAACTTTACACTCTCGCTAAATAGATAATAACACTAGTTTTCTACTTGGTACCATTTGCGACTCAGGCGGTCTTAAGCTGGGCAAAATACGAGCAATGGGCCCTGGCTATGCAGATAATCGGGTTTATTATCGGCCCATGCCTTGCCTTCCAGCAAGGCGTTTTCGCTATCAATCCAACCAACACAAAATCTGAAATCTTCAATCAGACCTTGATTGCCTATCCTTGGATCTACGTCGCGATTTTATTGGTTCAAACTATCGGCTACATGCTGATAACCGTTTGGATCGAAAACCGCAAGACAAGCATTAAGGTCCAACACAACAGGAAAGTCCGTCCACATGCGGAATCTTACGAAGAAGACCGAAATGAATACGGCGAAGACGCAGAAAAAGAAGTGAGAGAACTCATGGAGAACGAAGACAAGCACGTTATTAAAATTAAAGACCTTGAAAAGGTCTATCCGACCGGTCAACGCGCTGTCAACGGAATCTCCTTTGGAGTTGAAAAAGGCGAGATATTCGGTCTTCTTGGCCCGAACGGAGCAGGAAAATCAACCACGTTTAACATCATCACACAGCTGATCAGCCGCTCTGGCGGAGAGGTTGAACTAGGAGGCCGCTCCATCGACTCTGAAGACAAATTCAGCATCTACAAAGACTGCGGTGTTTGCCCTCAATTCGATGCTTTATGGGACCTGCTGACTGTCAAAGAGCATTTGATTATCTTCGGCAAAGTGAAAGGTCTCAGTGGAATTGAACTCCAAGAAAACGTCAACTATTTCCTCGATGTGCTGCACATTAGACAGCACCAAAACAAAAAATCCTCACAGCTTAGTGGAGGAAACAAGAGAAGGTTATGCGTAGCAATCGCCTCCCTTGGCGCTCCTACCATGCAATTCATGGACGAACCTTCAACTGGTCTTGATCCTTTGGCAAGAGTCTACCTCTGGGATACCATTAAGCAGACTTTGGCGTTAAGAAACTCGTCGATTGTCCTTACGACTCACTCGATGCCTGAAGCCGAAGCCTTGTGCTCTAAAATTGGTAACTTAATTCCCTTTTGTGACTTTAGGCTGATAATATTCTCTGTTTACAGGTATAATGGTGAACGGGCGCTTTGTGTGTCTCGGAAACACTGCCTATCTCAAAAATAAATACGGTTCTGGCTACAAAGTTACCTTATCGAAAGGTCCTGAGCTTCAAGGGTCCTTGGTTGAAATTATGAATGAAATTAGCCCTGATGCTCAATTCCTCGAGCAGGATGAGAGCGATATTTACGAGACTTACCAGGTATTTGTTCCGCACTCTAATGTTAAACTTATCTCTTATGATTATTAGGTTCCTGGCAAAAACTTTGTGTTCAGCAGGGCGTTTGAAACACTCGAGCATTTCAAGCAGAAAAAATGGCTGAGTGACTTCTCAATCTACCACACGACGCTCGAGAACGTGTTTTTGGAATTTTCACGACATCAAAGACAAGAGCCTGCTGAAGGGCAGAAGAAAACTGCTCCCAGAAGGAAAAGCAGCCTCCAAGAGAAAGCTGAGTGGGATGAACATAATGCCACGCATAAGAAAACGCAACTGAGTATGCAAGGAGTCAACCCTTACAAGAAAGACGGGAAAAAAGGAGGACATGATCTATCATAGTACAATACCTTTATTTTCTGTCGCATTGTGCATAATTTTCTCTGATTTTTATTACATGGCATTTTGCGCTTTGAAAAATGTATGCTTAGTGAATACATATATATCTCTACATAATAATCGGGCCCTCGAAACAGTTTGAGTAAATCACCAAAGGGCCTAAAATTTCAGGTGAGCCTGGAATGTCTTAGTTTTTCAGAACAAGATATCAAATAATTGTGCATTTGATTGAATTAGCGGCTGGTTTAAAGTATAAATGCATGTATATCAATCAAAATTTATGATGATAATAATAAGTGGTGTCACAACCAAAAAGTAAAATGCTTGCACGAGTAAGAAACTCTGGGGAAAAATTTTACTGGTTAGCATAGCTGCCTCTTCCGCTCTCCAGATCCTGTTTACAAGTCTCACAAAGCGAATCATTATCCAATGAGCTTTCTAAAATTGTTTGGAAGCGTGGGTCTCGATGAAATTCTGCATTGCTTGCTCGACCAAACTGACGTCGGTTATCAAGTGAATCTGGTGCGCTGATCCTGCGTTTGTGACTTTGCTGTGAATTCTCGGTTGGCAAATCAGGGTCTATTTTCGATTCGATGTACTCTCGGACTTCTCTCACTGATTGAAGGATGTCTTCCGGACTGTTACGCCGCCCCTCAGGAATAGAAGACGAAGGAAATATCACTAAATAAATGCAAGAAGTTAGAGGGGAAAATTGAGAAATCCGAAAAATATTTTACTCTTGAGTTTAGGTTTTACTTCGAAAGATACCATTTCTTTCGCTGGTGTAGTTTTTTGTGAGACTAAATAAGACGGACTCTTCTTTACATCGTCCGATTGGAGGGTATTGCTCTCTTCTATACCATCAATATCAATTTGTGAGCGTAACCAAACTATTAAATACCTGCTCTTATTCTGTACTTCTCCAAAGGTTTCGCGCTCGAAAGTCGAGCGTCAGAGCGGACTGATTGAGGCTGTCTCTCTTCAATTGAATCCCCTGATCTCTTTGGGCTAAAAATACTCAGGCTTTTTGACCCTTGGTGACCTTGAGAGGTAGAAAACAGTTTCCCACCTAAGGAACTCGTGCGAAGTCCCAACCGCGGATTAGCTGGGCTCTCTCCCATGCGCTTAAAATCGTTGGATGCCAAAGAACCCGTTTTCGTAGTAAACGACGGTTTTTCAGAAATAATAAAATCAGGAGAGCGCTCTGAGTAGTCTGGAGCAGCTTCTGTCGACTCTCTCGTTTTTTCTGTTCGCATATTGGTCGATTCTTCTCCCAGTGTAGTGATCGGTCTTCCAGCAGGTGAATTTTTCTTAAAAATCGCCTCTTTCAAGTCGCCTTGAATCCGCTCCTCTTCGTTAACGCCAACCTGCACTATATTCACTAATTGCTCTACAGTTGCTAATAGAGTCGAGCAAACTGGTTGATGCTCTTCACTTGGGATATCATAGCTGCCATAAGACTGGAAAATCTTCAAGTATTTTGCTAATTCGTTCGCAAGCGCCAATACCTCATCCAACAATTCTTGCCTCAGGTTTTTGAGTTCTTGGAAGTAATCGTTTATTTTATCATGACACACCTGCGGCAGGTATTGGCTCTGCTCTGTCCTAGGGGAACCTGTAATGGTTGATGGCATTTGCTCTAACTGCAGCCTCAGATCGAAATTCTGTCTTTGGAGAGTTTCAGCCAATGTCTTCCACTCAAAAATCAGCTGTTGTGCATCGGAGCTTTGCAAATCAAATTGACGAGAATCTCTCCGCATGGAAGTATCAAGTTGCTCTCGCAGCTTATTAACCTCACTTCGCAAGAATTTGACATCATCTCTCTGATTTTGGAACAGAGTTGATCTTTCTTCTCTAGGAGAAGCAAACTCAATGCTTCTTTGGCTTCTAGAGAAATCAAGTTTCTGAATTCTGCTGTTAATTTCCACCGCTTTCAACACAAAAACCTCCATGACAGACACTAGTCTATTAATACTTTCTTCTCCGTCAGAATAGCCTCCTTTAAACCGACTTAATGATTGAGAACTGCCATTCAATGCGATCTGTATGGTGGGCAAAACTGTTTTCAACTGTGCTCTGAGGTCCTCGATTTCGTGATAAATATCTTGTAATGGGACCGCTGTAGATCTTCCTCCCTTGCTTCCTTTGACTGTATTCTCTAATCGATAGGCAATATTTTCAATTTCGGTTACTAATGCGAGCGCTCGTGCATTGCCTGAGCTGATGCTCAAATTTGAGATATCTCGAGATAGTCCTCTTGTTTCTCTAATGGCATCTTCTACTAGCACCAACAATTTTGGCATGAGTTCGGTTGATTCGTTTCCTCGCGATTTGTTAACCAAATTTTCAAGATTCTGATAAGATGCAGCAATTCTATTAATCCCTCGCACCAGATCCTCTTGTGAGTGATAAGTCTCTCTGCTCGTCGGTCGATCTGGGTATCTTAGAGCTTGTGAGATTCCATCTATATCCTTTTTTAGCTGGAGTAATAACTTCATGTTTAACCTTCCATCGTCGCTGGAAGAGACTGCTTGATTGTTCAATTTCATCTTTAGTAGCTCATACACCTCTAAAACCGCAGTTATATTCGCTGATGCATTTGCTTTTGCTGATAACACTGAAACTTGACCTTCAATTCTCTGAGAGACTCTTCCCTCTCTCAAACAGTCTTTCAGGAGATCCAGACCGAGTTTAACCAAATATTCCGATTCTTGCAATCGCTCTTGCTCTTTCAGTTCAATGCTCCGTTTTCTTTGAGGTGACTGACCACGTGTCTCGAGACTCCGTGCTTGAATGCGCTCGTTTAATATCTGATTTTCTCTTTGCAAATCCCTGACCTTTCTAGTTTCATCTGCAAGCTTATCCTCAAGAACGGTGACTTTATTCTGCAGCGAATTCTTTTCCTCAAGCACTTTAAAATAATTTAATCGTTCGAACTCAAACTTCTTCTTTAGGTCCAAATAATGAGTGTTTTCCACCGTCTGCTGTGTTAGACTAGCCGTAGGCTCTAATTTACTCTCCTGCTTAGAAAGAGGTCTTTCTGCGCCGCTAGCTGCTGCTTTCTTTCGATGAGTGGAAGTAGTAGGAGAAGTTTGCAAAGTAGTTTGTGGGTTTTTGGGTGTTGCTGCATTTGCGTGGAGAGAAGGTTCTGTTGCGAATGTGATATGTTTATCAGAAACTTTTTTCCTAGTGTTTTCGTTTGTGTGGGGCCTTGAAAGGTTGTGTTGTTTGCGTTCTCTTTGTAATTGGTCAGAATTTTTCGGAGAGCTGAAAGTTGATTGAAGATTTGAGATTTTGGAGATTGGTCCAGAGTACCTACGATTAGACGTTCCCTGCAAAGGTGACTGGTAAGTAGTGGGCGACAGTCGATTGATGAACATATCTAAGGCTGTTAATTTATTTTAGATGATCTTATTTAAATAAATTTGCGATGATAACGGAATAAATTGTTTGATTTCTGGATGATTGCATCCTGTATTATATATATATTTTTCCTCTGTAAGAGGAAATACAGTTTGTCTGCAGTTCTCATCAATTATCAAAGGTTTTTCCTGTTAGTTATCATCAAATATCTGAACCTCTATATTCGTTTGAATAACCCAGTCCTCGAGTTTATTAAAAAACCACGTCATGGTTTTAATGATTGTTATCTATCAAAATCTTCAGGATGTTTCAATATTCTTTTTTCTATCTGTGCCACTTAATCGGCGAAGAGCCTCTCTCTCAATTATACTCTGTAAATAAATTTACTTTTGAGACTTTCTATTGTTCAGTCTGAAAACATAATCCATTACACTCCTTTCCCCTCATAACCATTGGATCATTATAAATTCTCCCCTAAGAAACTTTCCAAGCAAAAATTTTTATGGTTAATCCTTAGATTTAACTCGCCATAGCTAACTTGAGGTTATCAATGTTATAATCTAATATTCATAAATTGTTACTTACCTAATAAATTCCTACATTAGCAACTTCGGATAAGTCATTCTAAATGAAAGAGAGAGCACGCCTTTGTGTGTGTATTTATTTTCATCGGCATAATTGTGGAGCTCGGCTTCAGAGTGCTTCTTGATTCGATACTCTTCGTTTGCTGTTCTTGACAAGAGCTTCAAGTGCTGTGTATTGGGGTCTTTTTCCTCATAAAATTTCATTATATCTTGAAATGAGATATGTAATTCTCGACTCATCAAGAACCATCAAATCATCTTGAGAGAATCGCCCTGCAATGACAGCTCTTGAGCTTCTTGTAAAGGTTATTCAAACTCTTAGTGCTGGTTGCAGCGAAATTGAAAATTTTTTTCCCTGCCTACTATTTTGCTCTGGCATCCAGCAAATTTTTAATATAAATATAGGAATAATAGGTATTTAGGAGAGTTAAACCTGCCTATCAATGAAATAGCTTAATTGGGAACCTGAAATATTGATAAAACAGTAATAATTGGTATAATTAATTTATTCTTATAAGGATTCGAATTTTTCGAATGGCATTCTATCTAACACAAATCAACGCAGAAATCTGATAAGTCGGTAACTTCGAAGAGGCTCTGCTGCTGACGCTTTGGATAGCGAATAAGAAATAAATAGTGGCTATGCTACGGCTAGTTAGGATCCCAGGCATTTAAATTTTTTCTGAGTCACGAAGAAATAATATTTGATTCAAAGGAGATTACGAGTTCCATAGACTCTATCATTCACAAGGGAAGACGCTGCAACACAAGACAGCCTGATATTCTCACATATTCTCAAATAGATCATTTGTTAGGTTCCATAAATCAGCCAGGTCTTAGTCTGTCTTCATTTAATCCTGCTAAAATAAATTTAACCACCCAACACATTGGTAATGCGCTTTGAATATCAATATGTAATATTCTTTACTTATTTTTTCCTGTTGCTGTTATAAATATTCTTTACCTTAGGAAGTATGAGCTATATAAACTTGTATTTCTTTGTTTTGAAACATTTGTTTGAGCAATTATTCTTTTAAGTAAACAACACAGCCTCATTTTCCAATTCACTAGCCATCTTCATATTATGAGAGCTTTCAAGATGTTTGAAAATGTGTCAGAGTGAATTGTAAAGGCTTTGTCTTCTTGTCGAGTTTGCCGAGCGACTATTGATAAATTAAAAAGTGTGTTAACTTAGTACACCACATCACCAAAGGCATACGACAAAAGAAGATGCACTATTAATACAAACTCGTTGGAATAATTCAATTTGTTATTGATACTCAGGGATAAACCCAGTTGTACATAACAGCTTTTAAATTATTCTCGTCATAACTTTGAAGAGATAACTGATTGGAAATTAAAGTTAGAGGAGGTATTTGCCATGATCAGTTAGCTATGGCCTATTAGATTTACGCTTTGAGCTATAAGTATTGATTTCAACTCCTTGCCGAGAGATAGAATCAACAAAAAATTTTTTTATTTCATGATTATTTTCCCTCGCTGCTCCCTCTCTGAACCAACACTCTAAAGTCCAACATAAATTTTCTCATATTCAACTAGCAACATAATCAATTAAATTATTTCTCTTTTTCTTCTTGCGGCCTTTATATCCTTATCATTAACGAATTTCAAGATAATTTTCAATCTCTATTTTAATTCTTCCAGCTAGTCGAGTTACTTCCATCGTTTCCAAGCTCTTTCACCTTTTAACTGAAACCAGAACAAAAATATCTTGCCTCCGCTACATTAGCACATTAATATCGTAAGTATCAGACTCGGACTAATTATAATCAAATTTAATAAACTTAATCAACATGGTGGATAAGAAAAAATCAGCAGAGAAAGCACTCCAAAGCAAGCAAGAGAAAATCGTACCCTTTCTCTCACAACATCTCACTCACTACTCTCGAACCTAGAGCTGCGAGCTCCTGACATTAACCTACGGCGCAATTGTCGGACAGATCGTTAAAGATTTTGAAGATGTCCAAGAAGCGAACAAACAACTAGAAAACTTGTACCTTGATCCCCTTAACAGCAGAAATGAACCTGATCCATATTTCATATAGGGGTTACAAAATGGGACTCAAGCTCGTTGAAGAGTTTTTAGCAAAGTCAGGCACTGAATCCTGCGCTGATTTTCGTCAAACTGCTGAAACTATCGCAAAAGTAACACATTTATCTGACTAGCAACAGAATTCATGATGTATTGACATTGTTCTGCAGCCTGCGTTTAAAATGTTTCTGGGAATCACCTGCGAAGTGTACAATTTTGTGGATAAGGAGAACTGTTTTAGCTTGATCATGCCAGACAACCCGCTGGTAGATTACGTCGAGCTTCCAAAGCATCTCAGCGCATTGAATTATTCTAATATTATCTGCGGCGTCATCAGAGGAGGATTAGAAGCTGTAAATTGTTATGATCGTTTCCCAATGACTAATGGTTTCGTTGCGATAGGTTAATTATAAAGTGAAGTGCTACTTTGTAAAAGACACTTTGATGGGCGACGATGTTACTGAGATTAAGGTTGAAGAAATAAAAGAAGTTATCAAAAAGAAGAAAGACGATGACGAAGATGATTAGTTACTCAGCTAGCAATCATTACATTATCTCTCGTTCGAATTTTCTGAGAGGTTTATTCTACAAAAAATACCGTTCGAGTCTGTAAAACAGTTCTATTGAATCCTACATAAATCAACGAATTCCAATGAATCGAATCCAACAGCTATAATTTCCAAGTCAGATATAGATTTTCTTCAAAATTAAAGAGCAGTTATTTCGGCTTACTCGTGACAAATTGAAGCAATAAAGTCGATGATACCCGTTCTAATTAGCAATATAGATAAATGATCATACCTTTTCTCATTACATTCACTGATTTACATACAAAATTGCTCTTTATCTCTTACTGCATAAAGTTATTCGCCTTGTAAGCTATGTTTGAATTAGAAATTGTCATAGGCAGATTTCATAACTCTAAAGCGCAGGATCTTGGGGCTAGTTAGCTTGACAGATTCAAGTAATATGAATAAAGAGATCAATTTTCAAATAATTTCTGTTATAGAGCTTATAGTTTTTTTTTTTACATCACGCCTTGCGTGGTGAAAACTCTCAAATAATGAATCTTAGTTTTACGCCAAGCATAATCTTAATAAAAATATATAAATGCATTGTTAAGGGGGACACACTAATTTTAGTGTATTATTATTATGTTGATAGGATTCCTTTGGAATTTTAGACATTTTACGCGGCATTAGGGTTTCTTGTTTGCATGGTTCCTCTTTGTGATTGAGTTAACTTGCTCGGGTCGTTGTTGTCCAACAAGAGATTCGCCAGTTTGTCAACATTATCAGCAGAGTTTGTAATCGAGCTGAACAGGAGAAGAGATTTCGACAGTGCCATAAGGTCTTTAGTGGTATTCTGCAGCAATATTGAAGTGAGAGGGTTTTGCAGAACGTTGAACGCGTAGTTGAGACCCAGTGTCTGGAGATGATTGTTCAAAGATGGCAATCCTCCAGCGCTGCTCTCTTGCTGTCCTTTCCAAGTTTGAGCGTCACTTCCATGGCTCAGAGCTCCTGGAGAACGTGCAGTGGTTTCTTCGTTCATTAACCTTCTGCTGTCGCTCATCTCTCCTTGGTACTCAATCTTTGGGGTTAAGTTGTGCGACTCGCCAATATCCTCGCTATCACTTTGATACTCGAGTTTTTGTTGGCAGTCAGCAGTTCTTTGAACCTTTCGGACAGAGCTGAGGGAACTAACATCATCAGAATAGGATGGAGTATTCTAAAATGAATAAGTTAATATTCTTCAAAAGTAAGATATAATTACTAATTCATGAACATCGAGGCGGCTTACATGGCTTGTTTTGATTTGACCGATTGAAGCATTGAGCTTCTCGACCATCTTTGTAGCTTCTCTGATATTTGAACTACACGAAAATTTGAAACAATGGTCAATTTTTCAAAGCTTACTCTAACGATTCAGTGCTCTTCGTTGGCTTGAACACGGCAGTAGGCTTTTTTACGAGCTCAACTGATTTTGTTTCTTCATTCTATCATTATTTGATAAGATGAGGCTTATGAGGTCAAAAATTACAGAGCTCTTGAGGTTCTTCTTGTCAGATTGCATTCCTTTGAAGAAATTTGGGTACTAATTGAAAGGTGAGACAAAGAGACAGCCGCAACGAGTTACATGTTGAGATGTAAATTCATAATATTTAAACATCTTGCTACTGCTAAAGTATTGTTTTGGATCGAATATCCCATGCGTGGAGTATTGTACTAAGTTTCCGTGGAGGTCTTCAAACGCAAGCAGCATTTTCACGTTACAGAGCATCGATAATTCTGCGGCTTTTTTGATTAGGCCATTCTTTCGCTTATTAAACGTGTTCTACAAAGACAGTTATGGTCTGTGCAGATAGGTCGGCTTACGTGTCGGATCTTCGAGTCTTCGATCGCTTGAATTGCAATTTTGCGCCTCCCCATCTCTCAGTTATACGTAGGTTTAGTGGAAAGAAGTAAAAACCTTTAGTTTTTTGATAAATTATGAGATTTAATCACTAATTATAGTCAAAAAAACACCTAAAAAAAGTGCTCAGTGCGATTAAACAATAAAATTAACTGGTTCTATTAAAGCTAAAATCAAAGACCCCGGTCATAAATTCTCTCTCTATTTGGGTTAGCTCAGGAGGTGTCGCTACTTCGTGGCCAAAATGACCCATTGGTGGAAATAGGAAGATCTACCTTTTTTTTTCTTGCGGCAGTAGACTTGGTGAATTTTCAGTGAATCGGCACATAAAGTGGGTATTTGCTCTATCTCAGGGCTAGCCGCCTTATTTGTCGAGTGATTGAGAGGAATCCTTAGTCAATTAATTTTCTATTTTAAGACCAAGCTTTAATTTAAGTCTCAAAATGCATTCTTTAGCTAATTTTAGCTATCAAATCCAGTGAAGAGTGTATTGATTCACTTCGTGTTAGGGCTGAAATTTCCTAGTTTTTTGCTCTCAAGAGACCTGATTTTTCACTTTTCTACGAGTAATACCACGAAGGGTACCCTCTGCTGTTTTCCTGTCAATTTTTTTATTTATGTTCGCTGTTGGCCTACATAATCCGAAGAGTTGGCAGAATAAGATGTAAATGCTCCTTGATATGAATACATATTAGAATTCGGGTATTTCCGCTAAGTTATGATTAATGAAGCAAGGGAAAATTTTTTATCTTTATGTAGATAAGTAGATGTATCATAGAATAACTAGCTCTAGTTTGTGTTTTTTTTTTTATGAAGCTGTCAAAGCTGTTTCTTAGATGCACCATTAGTCGTAAAAGAAGGCATTTAGGTTTCTTAAGTGAAGGAAAAACAGAATTGTGCTTTATGATGGTACTTTCATTTTAATTGACCTCAAAGATTTAAAAGAGCTGTTCGATTTTTAAAAGTTCTGTACGCATTTCGTTCTAAAGTGAAGAAAGATAAGGCTGAGTTGAGAGTTTATTGATTTTTTGGCCTGTTTTATGGTTGGAGTCTCTATGGGAACAATATTACTCTTGCTGTAGACACAAACTAGAGAGAAATTCAATAATGATATTCATATTTTATATTCAGAGAGTAGTGATGGATGCGACCTTAGCACAAGTAGTATGATATAATGGAACTAATGGAACAAACCCAATCCTGATGTTCGTACTACGAAAGACTTTCTCAAATTTCGAATTATTGGCCCAAGTTATCTTGTATCATTGAAATGAGCAGGAAATAGCGGAGGATACATAGAGAACTTAAAAAAAAAAAACTGATAGAGTTAAACGAAACAGCAAGATAACTTCGAAATATCTTCCGTTTGCTATCAAGATAATTAGCACGAGGCGAGATTAAAGGATTATGATTTGTTAGATGAAAATGAAAAAAAAAAATCGGTATGGAGAATCGAATTTCTATGAATTCATCGCAGTTATCTCAGTTCGACAACTTCAGCGAAAAACCCCACGAATCAGATAAATTTGATTTTTTGCTCCAGAAACCCGACATGAAAATTGTCATGTCATTGCGGGTCAACC
>ENA-UOTX01001218-UOTX01001218.1-compost-metagenome-genome-assembly--contig:-NODE-1218-length-20802-cov-58.118408_pt1 | contig 20802 bp, 17 predicted proteins | sample MGYA00238143_ERZ746982 | MGnify/ENA primary metagenome ERZ746982 (study PRJEB28758, sample SAMN06268862) | compost metagenome | isolation source: single cell | place: USA: California, Emeryville, Joint... | reverse complement strand
CAAATACCTTGGTTGATTCTGAGTGAATGGAGAATTTTCTTTAAGATTAAGATGGAGGTCAATAAATTTCTTGTTAATAAGACGATTCGAATGAAGATAAGGGACATAAACCCACTCGATACTGAAATTTTCGTGTTTTCGAGCCATGTGATTAAATTTTATTGATAAATTTATTGCCGTGTCAAAAGCGAGGGATTCGTAGGGTCAATTGATTTAGCAAAGAAAAGTACTCTCTGTGCCGCCAGGTGCAACCGTGGTCTTTCAAAGTGGTTTCAATCATCAGTTGCAGTAGCAAAGGAGAAGAGCAATTATTGTTGATGGTTATTGGCGAATAAATTAAAGACCTAGCAAAAAGAAAAAGAATAATATATGAAGGATTCTTTCACATCATGCATTATTTTGTAAAATAGTGAAGGTTTTGCTTGTATTAGTCCTAAAGTTAATGATGTCATTAATTACGGTAGAGGAAGAAAAATATTGTTTCATGTTTGTGGAGCTCATTGCTATAACGCCATACGAGAGCAAAATTCAACAAAATACAGAGGAGAAAATGCCTGAAACGATATTTTTCGTTCCAAGTCGAAGCGATTGCAAAGGAGCAATCAGCTCGAAAACAGATTCAGTCTTAAAATCATCCAATTCAAGGGCAGAATATTCATAAGTCTAATAATTACTTTTTTTACACCCAAAGAGACACGTTTTTTCATTTTTCTTGCATGCTGGTGAAAATAATGGAATGCTTAAACATGAATTGCTACGCCTCTCCTTAACGGATGAAACTTTAAAAGAAATATAGTTTGTCTTCAAATTTTATATTTATACAAATCCTTATTTCTTCGATTTTGTCTGTGGAACTTGTCCTGCGAATTCGTGGCCTTTGTCCTTCACGTGTTGGAACAGTTTATTACGAGTCTCAAATGACTCTTTGCAGACGTTACACACGAATGTCTCCTCTTGCTCCTTTTCTTTCTTTTTCATTTTTTTCAGTTTTGCTGCATTGAGCTTTTTCGTTTGCTCTTTCTCAGTATCTTCAGTCGCTTTCTTTTTCTCCTCAGGGGCTTTCTTTTTCTCTTCAGGAGCTTTCTTTTGCTCATCTACCACTTCTTTCGTCTCAGTTCCCGCCTCGCTGGCCGTCGTGTTGGTCGTGGCCTTGATTACTGGCTCTTTAGACTCCATCTCCGGCTCCATCCCCATCGCGGTCTGGAATTTTTTCTTTTTCTTCTCCTTTTTCTTCTGAGCCTTTTTACTAGGCAAAATATCATTCAAATTCGCATCTTCCTCATCTTCAGATCCTTCACCCTGCCGCGCCGCCTTCTCTTCGCTTGGCTTCTTGTCACTCTCTTTCGTTGCAGTATCTTCAGCATGCTCGTCTTCATCATGATCATGCGGTTGGAAAAATTTGCTCCCATTCCAATTTTTTCCAGGTTGGGTCGTTTCGTTCTGCTCAGTCTCAGTTTTCTTGGCAACTTTAGGCTTTAGATATGCTGTCAGGTCAATATCGTCGTCATCGTCATCCTCAGACTCTGAGGCCTTAGCCTTCGGCGCTTCTTCTTCCTTCTGCTTAGCTTTTTTATCATCTTCGGCGTCTTTTTTCGTTAGTTTTTCTGGTACTGAAGATATATCCTCTTCTCCGTTTTTATTTTTCTTCTTTTTCTTCTTATTTTTTTTCTTTGATTTCGGCTGCGGCGACGCGCTGTCAATTTCTTCTTCCTCTGGCTCCTTCTCTTTGTTCTCCATCTCCAGCTTTTCTTCCTCCAGCATCACCTCATCCATCAACTGCTTATATTTCTTAATATGCGCCTTCGAGTTCAAATGATTGTTCAATTGGTTCTCCGTTTTAAACTCCTTATCGCACACATCACAGTAAAAATCTTCATAATGTATATTCTCCCCGGTCCCTCCGTCATCCTGTTCCTCAATCTCTCCTCTCTCTGCCGCCTCCCTAGCCTCTCGCTCATATCTGGCGGCTTCTTCCTCTCTCTGCTTCTTCCGCAATTCCGCCTTTTCCTTCTTTTTTTCCTCTTCCCTGCGACGGTCTTCCTCAATTTTCTTCTGTTTCTCAATCAATTTGCTCTTCACGAGCTCCTGGTACCTCGGGTCACGCTTCTTGACGAACTCTACCAAGCTCTTCATCGTGTCGTGGAATTTCTTTCTTTCCTTATTCCTCTCTTTCACATTTTCCTTATGCATCAGTCTTTTCACCTGCCGGTTAGGAGCCTGGGTCTCATTGTATTGATCAGCCCAGCGGAATCTCTTGATCGTGGTGAAATTCTCCCAGTATTTATAGAAATCCTCCACTTTTTCATACGAGGTCTTCGAGTCTCCGAAGCCTGGAGCCTCTTTTCCGCTCTTATAAGTGTTTTTCAAAGGCTCATCATCCTCGCTGTCGCTTTGGTCATCCTTTGCGCGTTCTTCCTGCCCTTTGATAATCTCGAAAAGGTTTCTGTACACAGCATAAAAGCCTTTTTCGTCATCTCCGAACCCGTGGTAGCAGGATGGGGTGAAATACTTCCAGATGTTGACTCCGAATGTCCTCAGCTCCATTTCCTGGTCAGTCATGGGTCCATCAGGCATATTATTCAAAATTTGGTCCCGATGGTTATCATACCAACTTCTTTCGTTGGGATCACTGAGAACGGAATACGCTTCGTTGATTTCTAAAGCATAAAGAGATGGCAACTCGGTGATGTCGAGGGAATTTACCTTGGAATTTTTGAGTGGCTTCCTCTGAATCGTTTTTGTCCGGATGAAATTTAAGAGCGAGTTTCCTGTAGGCCTATTGCAGGTCTAAAACAATTTCATGGGTAAATGTAATTACTGTTTTGATGTCGTCTGGATTCGACTTTTTATCGACGCCGAGCACTTCGTAATAGCACCGCTTCATTATGTGAAAACCTGGACTCTAAATAGTTTCTATTCTTGATATATTTCAATAAATCGAATAAAATGACAGAAGGTATACCCCCTGATAATTTCTGATGGAAAGCCACTTGAAATTCGAATGTGCTGGATGGCGATTTGCTGAGAAGAGAGTATATAACCAAACAAACTCAGGGCTGTCTAGCTTATAATAGGGTCATTAATACTTTGAAAAATAGCGTTTACCGTGCAATTCTATTGAAAAGATCTTAAATAAAGGGTCCACAAACGTTTACAAGTGAGAAGTTAGCATAGACATATGTGATTTAAATACTTAAGCTCTGCTAGGTCAGTGAGTATCTAACTTTGAAAAGAGGGTGGTAATACATTTCGTCTATCGAAATCCTCTCGTCTTCTTCCTTCGCCAAGGCCTTTTCGATAAAATCTTTCATTTCTCTTGACAGTTTCCTCGTTGTTGGGAAAATCAAAGGCTGTGTTTTAACGTTCTGGCAAAGCTCATAATAAGTGTCCCCTCGCCAAGGCGGACAGCCGAACATCATCTCATACATAATGACTCCTACAGAGAACGAATCGACTTTTTTGCCATGGTAATCCTCGTTCTGTAGTCTTTTGGGATCCATGTACTGCGGGGTTCCGACGATCGATTTCTCCATGGGGCTGCTGCCAGAAAGCACTTTCGAAAATCCTAAATCGCCGATCTTGCAAGTGAGTCTTCCGTCCTCGCTGTGGAGGAGGATATTGGCTGGTTTGATGTCTCTATGGATGATTTTATTAGCGATAAGCTCGCGAAGGCCTTCAATTATCTGGGAAATGAGGTACTTTGCCTCGACTTCCTCTAAGATGGTCTGTTTTTGCATGTAGCTTTTGAGATTTCCGCTATTGCAGTACTCCATGATGAGATAGATATTGTTCGGCGATTGGATCGCTTCGATGAGGTTCATTATGTTTTGATGCTTGATCTTTCGGAGGTTAGTGATCTCTTGAAGGATGGATTTGAGGATGTAGCTCTTTCTGATGCTGGCTTTGTTAATTTTCTTGACAGCGACGATCGTAGAGGTCGATTTGTGATATCCCTTGTAAACTTTTCCGGTTACGCCCTCGCCCAAGAGTTTTGAAAGGTCGTAGATGTAAGGACCAATTTCGATGATGTCACTGGGAAGAATGGGTTTGGTATCATCGCTTTCGGCGGTCTCCATGCTCAAACGTTTTTTCTTTTAAACGCTTAAATAAATCTGATTTAAATGCATACACATAATATCTGCTGGAAATTGCATGAGATGATGAAATACGCCAGGATCCATAAAAAAGCAATCCTCTTCGAGGAATGTCTTATCTTACGTTTTTTCGATATTCTCTTTCGAATTGTTGGGGCTGATAGCTCGATAAGAATAAATTTACTTCAGTGCTGCCTGCTGTTGCTTTAGGGCTACAACTGTTAAATAGAAAAAGAGGAAAATACGAGCAATCTTGACTTAAAAATGATAACTAAGCATCGAGTGTAAGAGCCCTCATCTCTAGATGAGGTGATTAATAATCCGCAATGCATTGAATTGAGGATGGCAAGACCGTTTTCTACGCAGCGTTTAAGTCGAAAATCCAAAAAAAAAAAACTGCAGACAAGGTTCTCATTTAGAAGCTTGGTCTGCCAATTTGGGACGAGGTTGCGATGCGTGTATTGGTTGCAAACTTAGCAATTCAATAAAGAAAAACCCTATTTTAACAGAGAAGTACCACATATGTAGTCGAAATAATCATCCTCATTTTCATATCCATCAATTTTCTATTCTCTTGCTATTCTCGGTTGAAGAGTCTCGAAAGATCCATCAAGGAAGAGGAATTTGAGACAGAAGCTCTCGAGCACTAAAATTTCTCAGGAGTCACACATAGCAGTAAGAGGGGGAAAAAAACTTCTAATCCTCAGCAACGCTAACTTTTATGGTATTATTCAATGTCAACGACACCATTCTCTCGAATAAGGACAATGAGGAGCTGTGACTGAACGCATTCAATCAATCCATTTCTTAACAAGAGACATTTTCCCATTTCAACCAACAATAAAACCAAACACTTCCCACGGCCTCGTTCTGAGACCTCTCAGCTCCTCTGAGACTATGACTAGAGCAAAAATTCTCTTAATTATTGCGTCACTCCATCTAATCTACGAAACCAGCACAATCACGTACTCCTTCCCTGAATACCACATTGTCTTACGCTATTAGACCTGTTATCACCACTACGAGAGAATTTAATGTTTCTCTTAAAATATTACTACCTCCGTCCGCAACTCAAGCGCTAATTTCTACGATTAAATGAAACATCTAATTTCTAATTTCCAGAAACTTGAGGCGTTTCGCTTTACTGAGGCGACGAAACTTTTCCAATGGGCCTCTCTAAATCTCGATCTAACTCACCGAACCATCTAAGTTATCAAAGCCGCTTGAAAAGCCTATCACAATAATTTCCTAAATATAGAATTGAAATTCCATAGACTCATTTTTTCGCCCTGATTTCTTCAGAGCGAGCTCAATACCTCAGAAACCGCTCGAAAGAACTGCACTTTACTCAATGCTCCCCTTATGAACGTGATTTCGGTTCTTCCTTCCACTTTAAAATTCAAATAAAAATCATTCAAATATAATAAACACTTATTTTCGCCTAACTATTGTTCGGCAGTTCGTGTTTAATTTCAAATCTGACTCGGAAAAACTAAATATAGTAAAAACGTATTCTGGCAATTTCCTTATTTTCTAATTGCTTCTCACTTAATCATTTATTTCCTCAAAATTACTTTCAGTAGTCACTCCCAACAGACCCCAATGGCTTCAAGACTGAAAAAACCACTCAAACTCAACATCACCCAAGCCGAGATAGTTATGGAAGAAGAAAAGCCAAGTATCTCGAAGATCGTTATGATCCAGGACGGCATTTACATTGGAAGTAAAGAAAAACCCATTTTTCAAGGATTAACCCCATGGCTTAGACATGCAAAATGCGAAAAATAAGGAAGAGCTCTTGGAAGCCGGAATCACTCACGTTGTCAATTGCTGTGCAGCGAAATGTGCGAACTACTTCCCAGATCTTTTCAAATATCTCAGCCTTGAGCTCAAGGACACTCCTGAGTTCGATCTCTCAAGCTATTTGCTTCTAGCGGCTGAATTTATCCAAAAAGCTCTCGATATCGATGGCAAAGTTTTCATTCATTGCAATCAGGTAAAGTCAAGTCCATTGACGCGATAATGACCGAATTCTTCATAATAGGGCATCTCAAGAGCTCCTTCCATACTAATCGCGTATTATATTTGGAGATACAAAGTGGAATTGGAACCTTGTTTGGATAAACTGAAGGCCATCTACCCAAAAGCCGAGCCAAACCTTGGATTTATGATTCATTTGGGCGCGTTCGAGAAAGCCATCCTCAACGAGCTTCCTAAGGAGAAAGAGCCTATGATTCTCGAGGACACTCCGATCCAGATTGCCGTGAAAAACAACTAAGCTCCTTGCTGAGCTTTTACCGTTTCATGGCATAAATTGACTCGATTATTTTTCATTTAGAAAACTATCTCGAGTCGATTCCTGCCAAGAAGCCTTGGGAGTAATATCCCAAAAAATTTTCGTTTTACAACGGGTTACCCCTACCAGATGAATGCCTCAGATGCGATTTTAAATATATTATTTTGAGTACCAATTATATTTCGATGAAAGGCATCGATAGTAGTGCATCAGAGGTTTCTGATATAAATTTTTGCATCTGATTTCCATCAAATTTTGTAATTTGTGAATAGATATTTTTTTGTTGTTTTGCTTTGAGTTTCGTTGACTAAATGCGAATTAAATTAATCGATTTTTTTCCCCCTACTTACATCGCGCACCACACTCAGCACCTAAGAGACGGATATAGGGAAATTTGATAGGAACTGTTGCTAAAAATCCATTTTCTTTGATATTTCATTATGCAACACAAGCAACCCCACAGTATGCATGGCTTCGCCTTAAACTCACAAAATTAAAACGATTCTTTCCAGTTTTCCTCTCTAATCATCCGCGTTATTCACAAATACTTCCCTTTTGCGACTAATCACCTCGAAATGCGGCTTTAAGGGTTAACCTGAGCACTCGCGACGACCTTTTCAACTTCTTCCTCGGTAAGCATTCTCAAACCATCATATTGAACGACAGCGAGTTCGATATTTTTACTGCCACTTTCAACAATCTCGAGAAGAGCCTTTGCAACGAGCAACAAAGCGTCCTCGCGACTGAGATCAGCCTTGAAATTTTTCTCGAGGTACTCTCTGACCTGCTTTTCATTTCTTCCAATCGCGTTGGCTTTCCATTCGGTTGAGGCGCCAGATGGCTCAGTCTGGAAAAGGCGAGGCTTCTTATCAGAGTCGAAACCGCCGATGAGGAGGGAGATACCGAAAGGTCTAACACCTCCCTTCTGTGTGTATTTTTGCTGGGTGCTGGAAAGGTAGCGGGTGATGTATTCGACGCTTGGATCTTCGTCGTAGTTCAATCTGTAGCTCTGGCACTCGACTCTAGCGATGTTTGCGAGGACTCTGGCGTCGGCGTTGAGACCGGAGAAGGCGCAGCAGAGGTTTTTGTCCAAAGTGAGGATTTTCTTGACGGTTCTGGGGTCTTGGAGCTTAGAAACAGCCTTTTTCTCGACACCGAGGATGACGCAGTCTTTGGCGCGGAGACCGACGGAGCAGAGACCTCTTTTCACGGCTTCCATGGCGTATTCGACCTGGAATAAGTGGCCATTGGGAGAGAAAACTGTGATTGCTTTATCGTACTTTGACATTATTGGGAAGATTTCAATTTATTTGTATAGAACAAAAAGTGGTTTGATCAACAAATTTAAACTGAGGAAATATCTTTGGAATTCTGTGGAGAAGAATTCGGTGTCGCAGAAAAACAATAAGTGAGATTTTAAAGGACTGGCTAGCAATAAGCAAAAAAACTTTCTCAACGAAGCAACATCACGGGATTTGATAACAATTAGGGGGTTTTCACCTTTGAAAAGCTTTGAATACATAAATTTCATACGAATATTCCACGAAAAATCTAAGTAAAATCATATGGTATTCCCTCTGTAAATACATCTAAAATCGCCTGTATCGATGCCTTTGCCTGGGGCCTTGCCAGTCATTTGGACATCAACGACCACTTTCGCTACATCCGTCAAAACTTTTTTCACAAGTTTCTCAGTTATTTTCTATAATAACCAAATAAACATCAGAAATCCGTGGAAAATCGCTAATTCCTTACCGTACTGTAATCCATGGCAGGACTCGAATTTATTTCAATAAGCCAAGGGTTATAGTCTTCGTCGATCATGAAATCGTAGCCATATAATTCAAATGAATTCGGTCGATTTTCGACCATATCCTGCACGCAAATCAATGACTTCACAACGCTGCTTCTCATTCGATCTTTAATAGATTCATTAAAAATGTCTTTTCCTGTCTTCTCCTGCTCGAGCTTTAAACAACGCGTATATCTATGAACCATACCTTGACGTAATTAGCGAATTCGTCATCAGACCACATATTCCCTTCGATTTCAGACATGTCAAATTTACTCGAGTACTTCGCAATAGAATTATTTGTCAAATGCGCGTATCTACCATTTAAGGCTATCACACTGCATTTTCAATGAGAATTACCTATTTGAAAGGTTTTGAGGATCGTATTCGTCAGCGGTGAACCTAATGTAGCACCGCTCGTAAAACCAGACGGTGAGAGGGGCCCAATCAGTGACGAGAACCCACTGCCTAATATCGAACTGCAGGATGTTAATATTAGTGACTAAAGCATTGGCCAAGGACCATACCTTTCGGTTTTTGACGATGAGCAGATTTTCCAAATACTTCTGAGCGACCCATTCGGTATCTTTCAACTTAATATGGTTTAATATAGCAGGCAGATTGTCATAGCAAGCGATGCCTCTTCCTCGTGATAATCCTGTAGCAAGAAGAATTAAACTCAATGCATCATATTCCTTATTACCAGCTGGTTTAACGATCCAAATATTTCGACCGGTGTTCATCCTGGACTGAGTGAATTTCTCAGCCAGGGAATTTATCGTGTCAGTTATCGGCTTTTTCAATTGTTTGATTAACTAATGACATTAGCGGCAATCTATGAAGCATTTCTTACGTTTTCCTCTTCATCGTTAATAGAAACTGAATATCGTTTTTGAGCATTGGCAAGTAGACCCGCATATCTTTGGTTATCTGTACCACAATCAATTAGAAATCTATGAATACACGCAAGTTTACTGAGGATTTGAGCGTCCACGGAATTGAGGACTTCCCATTCCAAAAGCGACACATTATCTTGAATTCCTTTCGCCTATTTAACAATTCTTGGATCAGGTTGTAATAAAACGGGGCTTGTTACGATTCTGTTTAAGGTTTCATCAATTGTATAGAGTCTTCTCTCGATAACGTATAATGCAATGAGTATTTTAAAAACGCAGATCGAGCGGTCAGCTCGCTGTGTAATTCCCTCTAAAGGAATGCTTTTCAGCACTTTTTCTGCCTCAGAAAACTTAAAATCCTCCACAAAATCATCAAATTCGTTAAAATCGTTCAGATCGAAGCACCGTGGATAAAAATCATCGATATTGTCTTGATGAAACCAGACAAGATTCCTCAGGTTTCTACAAAGTCCGTTTTTCGTCGTAATCGACGTGTTTTTTTCAAAATGGTTCACGTATTGATTCGACTGAAGCGCCAAAAAATTCAAATCCGCTTTTTTCAGCGTCCATTTGAGGTGAAATTGATTGCTGTCTCTATCAGGGTTCTCGATCCACCCTTTCGCAAGCAGCGCGTTCCTCAAGTCTTGGTACCCGCCAATGATGATAAATATCTTCGCGTTAGGGTTCTGCTGTTTTTTTATTCGGAAAAGATTCTCAGCCTTCTGTAGAGCTTGCTCTTTGGAAACATTATTATCATTTTTAGACTTCTTCTCTCCACCACTGGGCTTCTTTACCGGCGAGTCTTTCTCATCGTTAAGCTCGACAGCAGGAGCCTATCACCAAATAAGTAACATTAGCTCATTAACAATGGATATTACGCTATTGCCGCCGCTTTTGCCCTGGCCGTTTCCTCCTATCATAGAAGGATGCAAGTTCCACGTCAATAACTTGAATGCCCCAACAACCTTCTTCTCGAAATTTCCCACCTCTCTCGATCTATATTTGCTTTTTGTAGACACCATTCGCTTCAATACTTTCCACGTGTCTTCAATTGCCATGACCTAACAGTGATTTGTGAGATTTACATTATGCTGGTTATTACCTCCATTGGAGTTGGGGTCATATCGTTGCTGTTGGTCTTGGCTTCATTCCTTTTGCTCGAATTCTGCTGTCTGTAGAGCATCAGGTTCATTTTTATCTTCTCCTCCGTTATCCTGAAGAAGGTTATGAACCTATGCCTGAAATACAACGCAATCAAGTTTTTCTCCTCATCCGTGATATCCAGCGCTCGAATTTGCTTCTTGCTGCTAGATGATCCCAACTTGCTGCCACTGTTCGGCGCAGTATTGCTTTGTAATGCTACATTTTGATTCATCGAGCTGCCTGTATCAACTATAATAATCCCTGCATGTAAGTTTTCATTATTATAAAGTTCATTGCACCTTTGGTCGCAGAAGTGGCGGTTTTTTTCTCCTCATCGCCCAAAGTCCCTCGAGACGTCACCTTCGACAGCGATAACTCTGGCGATTTCTCAATAGCGCTATTGTTGTGAGAATTCGGGACTCTAATATTCGACTGCGCTAAGTGCCGGCTATTCTAGAAGAATCAATTAGCCCAACTGAGACGAATTTGAGGTTACTGCCGTGGTCCCGCGGGTGTAAACCTGACTGGCGTCATGAGTCGACCTGCCTACTCTCGATACTAACGGTGTAACCACTCGCGTTCTTCCTAATAGGGCGCTAAGAGGCTAATTATTGCCATTTGTTACCCTCTGGTGAGGTCGATTTTGCATCTGATATTTTTTTCATCGGCAAATTTTCAGTTCCAGAAAAAATATTATTTTGAGCTTGAGCTACCAACCGACCAGCGTTCTGAAAAGTCCTGCTATTCGCATAAGTTGGCGGAGCAATTCTGGAAAAAAAAAATTAGGGTGATTGGGTGTGGTATTGTTCTACGTGATTGATTTCCCAAAAACGATTGGAGTTACGTCGTTATTAGAGTAGTATCTCCGCTTAGTAGCGAACATATTATCGAATTTGTTGTAGTCTTTCGGTGCGTCATAGTCTCGTTTCGTTGAGTTTTTGGGTCTGATAACGGTGACTTGCATGTGCTCCAGCCAATATGCGTAATTTTATTTATCCTGATAAAAATATTCAGCTTTTAAGTTATAGAAATAACCAATATGAATTGATCCAACTTTGCGATTTACATATCCTTTATAAAAAAAAATGTATACATAACTTCCTATGAAATTATCAGGAGCACAAAGGCAGAAAATCACGTATTAGAGCTTTTTCATATGTAGTACAACCACATCGAAAATTTTATATAGAATTTGGCAGAATTAGAAGAAAGAACGATTGATCCTCTTGATCGGTAGGTCTTCAGTATCGATATGCACTCCTCGCTTTTTAATTTCTCTTTCAAGCATCGATGGCACAAAGCTTCTGTTGAGTGAATCCTTCCTTTCACGGACTCCTGATTCAGATCGTAGCTTTAACTTTTTGCTATATAAGAGTTGTAATTGAATAAGTGTATGGGAATGTTACTCAAATTCTTCTCGTTTGTATTGTGCTGATGGACAAAGCATTGAAATCATCGGTGTATTTGTGCGTAGAGCCTTGCTCGTTGTAAGGTTTTGGAAACCGGGTTTAAATTCAGATTTCTCGCTTTGGTATAAAAATTTCCAGTTTTTTCTAAATTGAAATGCAGGTAAATTAAATGATTTGAGAGGGATGGACTACTTTGGGACATGGTTCCTTGCCAGCAGTTTCGGAACGAGGACATCAAGAGGTTCTTTTAAATTAGGTTCTTTTAGTTGCTGAGAGCACAATTAGCAATTCAATAAGGAAGAACCAGCGATAATTACTGGAAATTCATCTATTTTCTGCTCCTCAAACCTCCTTCGCTTCTTCACATTAAAGGCATTTGACCGAAAAAGTCGATTTATTTCTGAAAAAGGCAGTATTGAGGCTTATTCCCATTGACTTAATTGCATAATACCTTCTTCGATTCGCTGATGGTCCTCTCGAAGGAAAAATTCCTTTACAATCATTGATAGCAATGTAATTAACAACTGAAACGCTTAATAACCGAAACGAAGAGATTTGTGTTTACTTCATAAAATTTCTGCTCGTCTCTGGAAACTTTGACATAAGGGTCCTTTTGGTTGAGATCTGCATAGAGGAATAACGAATAGCGATACGCCTTGAATTTCACATTTGTTTTGGGTCGAATTATACAAAAAATTACCAATTCACGAGACTTTGCCTCAATTCTTTGCACTTCTCCTGGTAGAATTTTCGGTGGAGGGAGTCCTCTGTATTAAATTGATTGGAATCTGCATATTTGCTTTTAAGTTACCTGCCCTTTGCTTCTTTTTCCAGCATTTGCTGTCGGTTTTCTGCGAGTATCAGGTCCTGCAAAAGAGGGAGTCAAAATCATGATATCGGAGAAATTATAACTGATAAATAGCTTGTGAATCCTTCGATGAGGTTGTAAAAGGGCTTTCCGTTGATGAAAAAGTAAAGTTTCGGTGGAATTCTACTGGAGCCATCCTTCGATAAGACTTTTTGCAATTTTTCGAACTTTTCCTCTGTAGCAGACGGGGTTATATTGTTGAGAGAATATCCAATTACGTATAATGAGATTCAGAGGCCGCGTTTCCTCTTGCATTGATGATTATGATTGGATCTGTTGGCTGACTTTTTTATTTTTCCAAAGTTATGTTTTTTATGTTTCAAATAAATTTCATAGTGTTGAGTGACCAGAAGAATCAGATACTCACATATGTCCATTTAAACTTCAGTTTTTAGAGGTAATATAACGAAAGCCGACTACTTTATCTTATGAAAATCTGTTACGTTGTGTCAATCATTTGACATCTCCAAGGTAGTCAGAAAAAACTAGAGGTCTTTTTAAATACAAAGGAAGTTCTGTATTCTTGTGAGTTTTTGAGGAGTAGGTATCTAATTGCATCATGCTCGTTAATGCGATTTATTTAATGCTCGTGTTGTTTAGTTTTATATCAGTATCTTAGCATAGGGCATAATAGTTCATCAGAGAAAGCCAATCAATTGTATACCTCTTTTCTAAATCTAAGTAATGGTCCCTATATTTCGAGGTCTTGGCTCCAAAGCTTCAAAGCTACATGATGTCTTACGGGTCTAAAGCGCTTGTTTTTAGGTAACCAATGACAGTCTGAACAAAAACAATATAACCTTCGAAAGCAAATTCTTCGGATATTCAACAGTTGCGGCTTTGGCTTCCTGGTCATCTTAAAAGGGGAAAGTTGTTAGTATTGTAACGCTAACCAGCTCAGGAAATCCAATTTTAAGCAAAACGCTTTCGTAAGATCTTGTCTCACAACACTCGAAGGAAATTACCGTACCCTCATCCATTTCGCAAATATCGTCTAGAATGCTCAAAACTAATGAGCTAGTGTAAGTTCTAATGCATTTAAATTAAATACGAGAGTTTCCGCCAAATCGAATTCTCTTAGTCCAGATAGGTTCAAGATTACCCGAATAACTCTTACGTGACAAATTCCCAAATTAAATTGTTTAATACACCCTCATAAACCATGGCGAAACCAGCAAATATCCTCCTCGTCAAACAAATCCTCACTCGAATCTCCATTACCGAGAACACTGAGAAATGCGAGTCTCAATCTTCTGCCAAAATCCTCGACTCTCAGAACATTGCTAATGATAGCACTCAAGTGGACGTTTTAGAAAATCACCAAAAGTTCCTTGATGAGCCAGTCAGCGCCCTCCTTCCAAAGAAAAGGGCCTCTGCCAGTCAGCACCCCAGCCTTAACATCATACCAACCAGATCACAGGGGCTTTCCGGAAGTTTTTCCACTGCAATTTCTGAATGCTATATAGATCAGCCCGAGTCAGCGACTCTCTTGCCCAAAGGCAAGAAATTGTTTGACGCGGCCCCAGAATCCGAGTATACAGCCTGTTATGAGCGAGCGGAAGTCTTCCTGGATGAGAATGACGTGAAATTTGCTGAGCCTGGAGCCGAAAGCAAGGTCCGGAAGCATGTTAAAGTCCTTACACGCGCTAAAACTCTCCAAGAGGAGCATTCGGAGTCTCCGCTCTATGTTGGCAGTCCTTCGCTGAGAAATATCTGCGATTCGAGCCTCCTCGCCCGCAGGATAAACTCCAAGGAGCAATCGCCTATGTCTCAAAAGAGCACATTTGAGGAAGATAGTCCTTTGAGCATGAGCAAAACGAGCAGTATTAATCACACGTCCCCGATCCCGCAGAAAATCTCGAAATTTGGCGGCGACTCGAGGAAAAACTCGGTTGACTCTGGGATATTCGAAGAGGAGAAGGCGCAATATAATTTCCATGTGCCTCCAGAGGTTGAGATTCTAAAAACAAGAAGCAAGGAGATTAATACGATTTATGTGACTAACAAGTCAGTGATACATGAGGTCACCGAGCCGTCAACCCCGTTGCTTCCGTCTATATTAAAAGGCAGTACGGATAGCACTCCATCAAATTGCAAATAATAGGGCACGGTAGCGTTATAAGAATAATGAAATTAATATTTATTACTATGCAACCAGTTGCGATGCTGAAACTTCGTTCGAGGTGTCCAAAAAGCAGTTTTTTTGGCCTTTGGAAACAATAATTTTTTTAATTTGTATGAAAGTTTTGATAGTAATTTCTAAAAGCTAATATTTTACATAAAAAACCTTTCTATTGCATATTTTTGTAGGTGGGCAAGCTATCTATCTCTATCAAATCGCTTATATAAGAGTATCAATTCCAAATAATCAAATTCTGTTCTCTGCGTGCTGCTGGTTTGGGTTGATTGAGGGTTTCTTGCTGTGAAAATATGAATTTTGTTGAGGAGTTTATATCATTCAGGCAAAATGATGATGAGCAACTCTCATTGTGGAATCGCTGAATAATGACAGTAGGGGCTAAAAGGATAGAACTTTAAGATAATATTTATGAAATTGGCTTCATATAATGTCCAGCAATATGATGATATTTATTCGTTTGATTAAAGAAGAATGGGTAAGCCGCACTCAACATCTCGTGCAAGATTGAGGCAACGTTCACGAGGGTCCTCGGCGAGCTTCAGACTCCTCGTTCCCTGAAAGAAATTGATGTGAAAAGGGTCTCCTAATGATAGGGAGAGATATCAGTTTTCACACTGATAAGAACAGATACTATACTTGATCTTAGCCTTAGAGGCCGAGAAGTGTGATTATTAAGAAGTGCGTTGAGAATAAATAGAGCATTAAATGAAATTTGTAATGGGCGCTGGATGCATAATGCTTATAATAAGATTATCAATTTTCTGGTATAACTTAATAAATATAATATCTTTAATTTTCACACCATTGCCTGAAGGAGAATTAAGTTAGCTACTCCTGTTTTGACAAAGCAGTTGCCTTTTCATCTAACTTAGCAAAGTTTAGTCAGATTTTCGCTAAAACTATGTAGATATGATTCAAAGACAAAAGTGAAGAGAATACACTAAAAGCTGAGATTAAGCATCTATTTAATTATCTTTTCCTAACTTTACCCTTTAACAGAGCAATATATACACGTGATTTCAAGAGCGTGAAAGGTGTTTTCGAGGTTCCCATGCATTATTTTCCTCACCCCAATATTTCCATTTCATAAGATAATACTCCTCGCCGTTTTCAACTTTTTCGTCTATGATGTCCTCAGCCAGTCTCTCACAAAGGATACGCTTTGAATCATTTTTATTGCTCGTAAATAATAATGAATCGATAAAGGATATTCTCTCAAATCTTTGCATTATAAAGGACAAACTGAAAGCTCTCAGCCAACGAAAGGAGAGGTAAATCCTGTATGTGTTAGAAAACGGATTTTAGGGACTGACCATGATGGGTAGGTAGGTTAATTTGTTCATGCATAAAATGAAAGATTCAAGAATAGATATTCTATCCAAATGTGTCTTATCACTATGGATTGTTGTTTTTACACCTGGAATTTCAATCAAAATTTGATCACTTAACTATCGTCTTTCTTGTCAAGGTACTTCTTGATCTCTCTTTCAATTAGATCCTACGAAAATATGATATAAGCACTCAAAGACTGAGGATTTCGATATCAATTACCTCGTTCTCAAGGAGGAATTTCATAGAGTTCGGGTTCTCAGTATCGTTGTTCCCATCATCAGCCATGTGCTGTTGAATAAAAAATCGTTAGTATTTCGTTCTGAGTTGGCTGGAGTAGTTACTCTGAGATAGTTATTCTGCTCTAAGATGATCCTATCGATGAATTTGGCCGGGTCATCTTGATATGCAGAGTAACATGCCTTTTTTTGTTTATGCTTCTTGAGTTTGTCAATATATTCGGTCGCCTATTACTCACTGTTTAGCACATAGATAAATAAACGATGCTGATACCCTTTTCTCAAGTTTTTTGATTTTCTGGCTCAAAGAAACGAGATAGTGCTCTGATTTATTCGCCTGAGCGGCTTTATCCGCAGCTTTTTCATCAACTGATATTTTATCGGAAAATAGCGGCATGATTTCGTAATTAACAGGCAAGAAGTCCGTCTCAACCATAATATCGTAAATTTGCTCGGTTATTTTCCAATCTCCAGTCAATCTAACGCATTCAAATACCATTCTCAGCCCAACAAACTTACTTGACATGATGCGTAAGGACAATAGGATCCGGTGCTTGCAAAATCGATTTGAGCTTGAGAGAGATAGTGTCAATGCTCAGTTTATCACATCCAAAGATCTATTTTATCATTTTGAGATTAAATAATTCGACTAGCTTTGGGATTACCTCGCGTAAAGGAACATCATTATTGATAATGCTCTTGTTCTCTTTGCTTTGGAGCTTATTAAACTAAATATAGCGAGGGGTTAGGACTCACACTAAGCAAGATGACGCTTTACCTTGATATATTCCCAAAGAGCATTAAGAACTTCAATGCGCGTGGCAACTTTCATTCCAAGGATGTTAGCGAGAGCATCAGGCAGCTATTTATTGCTATTCAACCCAGCTTACATGGAAGGATAATTACCTTAAATTTAGCCGGATTGCTGTAGAGCTGAAAAACGATGTGAACTTTAGTTTCAGTGGACCCATTCCTCGTGATTTCGAACCCATCAGCCTCAGAATTAGCTGTTTTGCGCCACTAATTTGTATAATGCCCATTAAAATCCAACTTCATAGAGAGGCTTGAGGTTACTATGGCTGGCTCGGCTCCAGGAAACTCGTTTTTATCGAAATATACCGTCACGCTCTTGAAAAAATACGTGAATTTTCTAGCGATGATACCGCCTCCTGTATCCTATTAAATCCGTCAAATTTCCTCCTAACAATCGCATTGGCCATACCAGAAGCTTGCCCTGTATTCTGATCGTCCATTTAGGTTGTTCCCGCTATGATATCAAAAAGAAATTCAAAACTGGGCTGGCTAAAATGCTTTTTTTACACTGACGGTCTGATATTCTGGTTGATTTGAATAGGTGTTGAAAATATGCATTCTCAAGGTTCTCTTGCACTTAGGGAAGGGCTTAGTGAGCTGCTCTTGGATATCGATTCGTTTTTTCTGGAGTAATTTGTCCAATTGCTCCTCAGTTTCGATAAGTTTGTCAAAAATCTTCAAATTAGGCGCAATATCGTACAGATCCTTTGGGAGTTTGTATGGGTGCAGCGGCTCGTACATTCTGCAGTGGGAATTAAGCAAAGGCGAAACTGATGCGAATTACGATTCTATTTGTGATTTTGCTTCCGCCCGGACATTCTCGCTCTCCACGAACAAACTTTGTCCTTTAGTTGTCGAAGGTTTGGCGCCTCCACCTGTTAAATTCGGTATTATGAGATTCGCTATTATGAGAGGGAGCTACTTGCGCTAGAATCCAAATTCATTTTTCAAACGTATTGCACCTTCGCGAAATAAAAAATTTATTGCCGCGGTATATCAAATTCATTGTTTTGGTACGTTTTCAGAGAGAGAAAATTCAAAATGTCGTACCTAATTTTTCAAACCTAATTTTTTATCTCTAGATCAGACCAAAATAGTGAATTCTTGGTTAGAATGGCTTAAAATGTCCGTATATGACTTCTTGAGCTATTTATCATAATTTCGAAGTTTCGAATTTCGAAGATTGATGTTTCTTATCGGGGGTTAGTACCAGAAAGACAATAATTATTAATAATCAAGCATTCTCGGGTTTTCTGAATATGGACTCTGAGGTTCTAATTATTTTCCAATGTTAAATAGAAAAACAATAATGATAGTATCTATCATGGTTAAATCCATGCCATGACTCTGAAATCGTGACCTTCGCATATGCTTTATTATGTGTCAATGTCAAAAGAGTGCAGTAGTATTGCTATGTTTATAATTTTCGCAAGGAATAGCTGATAATTGTTTTATACTTTCAACAACAGCACAATTAAAAAAAAAAATAAAGCTCAGTTCTTAACAATAAGATATCTATGCACATTTTGCATTCAATAAGTATATTCCAAATGAGAAATAAAAATTAACTGGGTTGATGGGATCATGCCAAGCACTGCCTTGTTTCGTATCTTCCACTATTAAAGTCCAAGAGTAATACTATCCCTGCAGCTTCTTCTCTGACCCGTCCAAAAGACTCCATCTGAAAGGCACCACAATGCGTCGACAACGAAATAACCTATTTGATTATGACTCCATGGGAAGTTCAGAACAGGATTTTAAAATCGTTGAGTCAGGTAAGAGGCCTTTTCTTTGCGAAAGTGAGATGTTTTCATAGGATTGCTAGTCAGAAGGCCAGCAGGACTCTCTTTTTACAATCTAGACGGTAAAAACGGCTCTTATGTACCTATCAAACATGACACATTCGTCCATTTAATCTGATTTTCTGTGTAGTCTCCTCGTTTTCCAAATGAAGAACCACTATTTCGGATTGTCGTTGAAGATGAGCGTCTCAAGGTTTCGCCGTTCAATGAAAAAACCTCGAATCCTTCTCCTGATCTTGAAAAACGCTTCGAAAAAGGGCCATGGCTAGTCGCTACACCTTCAATGTCGCCATATAAACATGTATATATCAGCGCGAATGGACTTGAAAGAATTTATATTGAATAGGGTCGTAAGCTAAGAAAAAGCGACGTTATTAAATTCGGCCGAGCGGTGTTTCTTGTAAAAGAAATCAATGTGAAAGGCTCGCAGGAAACTAAAGGAAACGGCATTGAATTTCGACCTGTTTGAATGCATTTTCGAGCAATTGAAATTTATTTTTCTATTAGGAACATCCACAGATGAGGAGCCCACCGATCGGAAGGTACGTCATAGAAGAGCCAACGTTAAACTCGCCACACAAGGAGCAAACATTAAACTCTCCGCATAAGGAGCAAAAATCGAACGCCGAAAGCTCAGAGCCCAGTCCACATCGCTTGTTGCAGGACATGTCGATAGTCTCTCAGTTTGAAGGGATACCTCGAGCCAAGGAGATTAACAAAGCGTGTAGGATTTGCCTGTGTGAGGAGGAAGAAGAAGCTGATAATCCTATCGTTCAGCCTTGTAACTGCTCGGGGACTATGAGCAACGTGCATGTGAAATGCTTCAGGACGTGGATATCTAAGCAGATCTCTCATCGGAAATCCGATAATCTAATCTCATTTACTTGGAAGAAGCTGCAATGCGAACTTTGTGGTGCGGATTTACATCGTAATATATCTAAAAAATGTAATTTTGATTGACTTGGCTGTGATAGATACTATCGAAACTAACGGCATTAAATTCTGTATCGTTGACTTCCCGAGGATCAATGGACCTCATCTCGTCCTGGATTACTTCAAAGACACGAAATCTAAAGGTAACATAGAAATCATACTTAGCGGCCCATTATTTTACGAAAAAGGGATTCACATTTTGAAATTTGACCCCAAGCAGGACACCATGAAAATCGTAATTTTTCTACAAATCCGCTTGACTATTTGATTGCAGGGAAGAGGATATTCATGTGACATCCTTATCAACGATATCACAGTCTCAAGAGAACATGGACAGATTAAATTTTACAAAGGAGAGTTCTATTTGCTCGACTTACATTCAAAATTTGGGACGTTAATGCTGCTTAACGAAGAAAATCTGCAACAAAATGAAAAGTGTTTTGGGTTGCAGTGCGGACAAACCTTCGTCGAATGTAAAGTTCAAACCATCAAGAAAAAGAAAACAAATAAGAAAAAGACCCATCCGATTGTTGAAAAGTATTAGTGATTGCCTGCTTTAGTACTAATTTTGGTTAGGAAGAGCCAAGATGCTTCTCCTGTTGGAAATGATGGCATTAGTCCTAGGAAAAATGAAAATAATGGGAGCCTTGATCTCAATAGCAGCTCATTGTTTCTGCTGCAAAACAATAATCCTCAAAGGCTGGTTCCTCAGATAAAAATCAACTCTTTTTTGGAGGAAACAACGAATGGTATTAAGTCTCCTCATATTGAAGTTGTAGCAGAGCGTTCAGAGAAAGAACGAGATAGCCTCTTGCTTTCGCCGGTTGGTAGAGAACCACTCAATATTCAGAAGGATGAGGAAGAGAAGAATGAATCTTCGTTTTTGAATCTGAATATGAGCGTTGATTGCATTGATCGATACTCGGGGATCTTGAACAATATCAGAGTCAGTGCTGGAGATATATCCGTGGAGAGGCAGAGTCAAAATAAGGATCATGGAGTCGCAGACCCTGAGTTAGAGCTTATTGAAGAGGTCCAAAAGGAAAAA
>ENA-UOTX01001217-UOTX01001217.1-compost-metagenome-genome-assembly--contig:-NODE-1217-length-20803-cov-14.592493_pt1 | contig 20803 bp, 8 predicted proteins | sample MGYA00238143_ERZ746982 | MGnify/ENA primary metagenome ERZ746982 (study PRJEB28758, sample SAMN06268862) | compost metagenome | isolation source: single cell | place: USA: California, Emeryville, Joint... | reverse complement strand
CTCCAATAATACTTGACATATAATAGTGGCTCATCAGGATTAGAGGTCCATCTGCAACGACTAGTACCATCTAAAGAATATTTATTACAAAGGAAAAAGAGCTTTAAATATTTTGTCAAGAAATTATTATTTGGTCAACTTATGTTCAGTTGACTCAGAGATGATTGGATATTTCGATATGCTCAAGCCTTCAACTCCATTGGCTTGAAGGGTATTTCAACTTATGAACTCACTCGTTGCTTCCATATTGTCTGCTCGTTGCTAATGTTATATTTGGAAGGGCAATACAGCCAACAGCTTTAAAGAGAGTTGTTTCAACCAAAGACCTTCAGAAAATAGTCTATTTCTGGTGATACATTAAGAAAAATCCGCTTGTATTACTTTTTTTTAATCGAAACCCACAAATTTGTAAATTTAAAGCACAAATTAGTAAAAAATCTTTGTTACTAGGCTGTCATATTTTGAAATATCCATTCTTACTTTCAATGTCGAAAATTTCATCACATGGCATAAAGCTTGAGTCTTTCTTTCTCTCAATCATATAATCACTCTTTAATCGAATTAGTCATAGAGCAGTTGTTGCCAACCTATTTCAATTATTTTCCCAAGAAATGAAATTTCTTTATCGAGATATTTGAATGTTATACCTGAGCAGATAATATTTCTATGAATTGCCCAGAAAATTTGGATGAGCATGCTGATATTGGTCTGCAACTCATCGACATTTTACAGTAATCGAGAATTGCTGAAGATTACATCTTCTTCGAGGAAATGATGAAAATTATTTACCTTATTATTGAAAAAGAAAACTTAATTTAATATTGATTTTTTCTTGATCTTGTACTGTATGAGTTCGTCACCAAAGCCTACTTAACATTTGAAACCGGATTCTCTTTGTGATAGTTTTTCTGGCTAATATGGATAGATGTGCACCATGAAGCCAATGTATAAAGAAAACGAAGATACATTAACGACCAAGAAGCTATAAGTTCCCTATAGATATGCATTTCGTTCAATAGTTGGTTTTTTTAATGATCCTTTTTACCACCATCTTTCCTCAAATTTGATCCTCGCTCAAATAAAACAGACAGATGTAGGGTTGTCTAATAATCAAAAAAATTAATAAATAATACAAGTATAGGTTTTACTCCAAGCTACACCTCCAGTAAAAAGCACTTTTCCTGTTTTGGAGTCGAGTAGTTTTACTGTTTGATCCTTAGATGTAGTTGCGAGCATCTCGCCACTTGGACTCCACCTTACGCATCGTATCCATTCTTAAAAAATAATAATTTTATGATTATTTATTTAAATAACTCGGAGAATTTTACGGGAGTGGATGCCGTCAAAGGTTTTGACAATCTTTGATGCTCGTTTGTCAAATATTTTGACCATGGATTCAAAGCCACATGATGCTAACAGATTCCCATTTGTCTGGCATACATCAATCCAGGCTGTAGACCCTTCAAAGAGAAGATAATTATAATTTCGGAACAGGAAAAGAAATAATATATGAAAGTTGTGTTTTCAGAAATAGAAAGCATGACCTTCTTTAAATTAAATAGGTTTTGAAGCGAATAAAATGATAATCTGTTCCATTACATGGAGCTTTTTCAGTTAGAATGGGATCCTTGAATACTAACGTATTCTTCTCAGTATCTAGGATGTTGAGTTTGTTCCAATCATATTTCAGGTACAAAAGTGGTTCGCCAACATTACTGCTCCATCTGCAGCGATTAGAAACATCTAAACAATGCGTGTAAGTATCAGAGGAAACTATTAAGAACTCAATAAATCAACAGAAAAAAATTTTCCAAGTCATTCCTCAGAATGAGAGGCACGAAACAATAAAGATTTTAGTAATTATCCTGACTGAAACTCATCTGCATGTTGGTATGGGAGCTATAATTGTTGGTGTCCATATCTGATATTAAACAGACACCGTAGCGATCAATAGTAGCTACATGCTCTCCAACAGGGTCGAAATCAAATCCAGTTATGAAATTTCCTAAGTTTGAAGATGGGAATTGAATCAGCGAAGAGAAAATTTATTAATTACCATTCTTAGAACTATAATGTGGGTGCCAACTCGATTTTCGGTTGAGTTTCACAATAGTAGCGGCCTTTGATGTGTTGATGCTATAGAGGTGATATGCTATCTTCCCTCCAACAGAGATTGCACCAAGGACGTTTCTTCGAGAATTATAGGTCACGTCTCCTTTACCTGTATCTAGTTGAGAAGACAATTATCAGACTTCTTTTAAAATAAATGAAGCTACCTCCTTTGACTTCTTCAAAGGTATAAATTTTATTGATTCGATCCTTCTTTGATATCTCAAATACTCCCAAATTGGCTCCCATTGTTTCATTATGATGGAGAGACACAAGCAATTTTGTGTTTGAGATTTCCTTTACATGTGGACAACTAAACTCTATCATTGTTATTATTAAACTAGGATAATTTGAAAAACTTAAAATTTTACCCCTGTTACTTAGCTTGACTCCATCAAAGTTTGCATAATTTTGAGTCATTTCGAATTCTACAATGTTGATCTTGTTAAAGATTTCCGTACACCAAGCAAGCAGTTTTGGAGAGCCGATTTCTATGAGCAGAAAATTAAATAAATTAGGAGAATATTCGTGTTGTATGGTGCTTCATAGATTACCAATGGCTGTCAGAGATGTCTTTAATTCTACAATTTTAGCTTGAATACTGTCTTTCTTCTCGTCTTGCTTCGCTATTTCATTCGTTTCCTCATGAGGGACTTGCATTCTATCTTTCTTGATATTGGATTTTTTGTGAGAAGCTGCTTCAGAGGGAACTCTTACTTTTGTATCGGCCTGAGAAATCTCAGTAGCTTCAGAACTTGCCTTGTTGTCGTTCTTTGAAAGCATTTTATTTTCACTTTGAGATTTGAGAGCGCTTTAATTAATATGGATATGCTCAATCAAGTTAATTTTGATTAATTGTTTGACGATTTTACATTATGATTAACCAGTGAAAACAGGCTGAAAAAGATAGTATTTTTTTCCCGTCGTCATTGATATAGACTATAGAAATCAAAGTCTTTTATTGTTTGGTACAACGTTGGAAATAAGCTTTCTTGGCAACTTCTCCCAAACGATAAAGGAAATGTATTATTGAATCTGCTAAACATCCCTTATTTGGTTTTTCAAATTTTATTATTGCAAACTCAGTAAACGTCTGTAAAATCTCTTCCAGCATGGAAAACTTACTGAAACAATCCAGATCTAACAAAAGTTCTCCATTAACTCATGTCACTCGCTCATTGCAAGGCAAAATTTATCAATATACAGCGATTCAAAACTCGTTTTCACTATTCATAGCTTCGAGACCTAATAGAATACTTCATCAGCTGCTTTGAGGACATAGACTACGAAGAAACCTCAAAGAAACTTGCAAAAAAAATTGAAAAATATTTGTTGTTTACATATTTGCCCAAAAATGTACTTCTTTGATAGTTTGACTGTATTCTGACTAAAAGAACAGAGAAAAATTTCTAATTAATCAAAGAACATATGTAACCCCAATTTTCATGTTTGTTCCTCACTGATTGTGAATAAACCATTACTTCCATTTCAATGTTATCTTACACGTGCGTTCTCTCATAAAGTCAAGATGATTATTATGATTAACAAACGATTGGAAGGGAAGAGCTGCTTTGGGATATCCATTCGCAAACTAGTTTGAATGAGCTCCAGTCTTGGATTATTTCCATGAGTTAATTTGGAAATTTGATGACCAACTATTTGTCGCTGTCAGCCATCCAATAATGCGTGTTTTTATTGAGATTCCAATTTTAATGAAAGAAAATCCAGCATTAATGTCCTAGGCTTGCTGTTATCTTTTGCGTAGATGGTAAATCAACATTAGAGTCCGCACTCCAGGAAAAAACGAAGGAACGTTAAACTTTAGAAATTAAAGATATTGGAAATACTGGGTTACCCAAAAAGACAACACTTGGAATTTTATGATTGGTCATTGGTAGAACGATGAAAAAAAAATATTGAATGAGGTAGCTGATACTTTGGAGTACATAAGTTAAAATTTTACTCAAGATTTTAATGGACTTGTCACACTAAAACAAATTAATTTTGTCTTCGATCTTTTCTGGGTGGTATTTTTTTTCACTCAGGCCCCTTAAAGGCATCACATTGCAATCATGGCACCAACCTTGTCAATTGGATATTGGATGCATTCACTTCATAAGAGAGGAGGCGAAGAAGATCTCAGTTCATTTTCAAGATCAGAAATAATTTGGTTTAGAATCCATACATTGAATTGAATCAACATGTCTCTAAAGCCATTTTGTAAAGACTGTTTGCTACATTTTATGGAGTTTACAAGTTAATTCACTTCATTTTTGGAAATTGACAGGTTTTAGTTGAAACAAACAGCAATTCAGACAACCAAAGAGCTGAAATGCTCTTCATATTTGATTTACCAAACTTACTTACTATGAGAGAGCTTCTCGGTTTCTTGTAAAAACTGGCCCTTTCTTAACTTGAAGACTTTTAATTTATTTGTTTGGAGCTATATTTATCTCTCTCAATTCATCAGAAATAAAAAGACTAATTCGCATTTAACACTACACAAAATAAAAAGTAAGGGAAGAAGAATAAGAAACCCTCCGAAATGCTACGTGAACTAGATATATTTCATCGAGAAGTCAAACTAAACTTCAATCAATCCGATAAATTTACAACAAACACTGGCTGCTTCTTTACAATTTGCGTGATTCTGGTCACAATAATCCAATCAGTTATATCATTCAAATCCATCTTGTATTATGAATCACCTAAAGTGACAATCGATCGCTTCGTGCTTGAAAAACCCGGTTCTATTACTCTCAACTCAGAAGAATTCAATTTTGCGATCGGAATACCGGGTTTAAATTTGTCTTCTTCTTACATCTCGCTTGAACTAGCCACTTTGACAACAAAATTAAATGAAGACGACGGCACATTTGAAGAGATTTATACCCCTTTACCTTGGAAAAGATGCTCACAGGATTATATGAAAAATTATAGTGATGTCTTTTACTCGTGGGGTCTTAACGAAGCGCTTTGTCCAAACTTTGACGAATTTCAATTATCTGGAACTTATTTTAATCCTTTAATTGAACAACTTGTCATTTCAGTGACTTCCTGTATGAATAGCACCGACCATCCAGAGGTCATCTGCCAGTCCAAGGACGACATGGACGGTTTGTTCAATAATTCGATCTATATCTCTGTGTTAATGTTCTACTCAAACACGATGATATCTCCATCGAATTATACGACACCAGTAACGAAGTATTTGACTCATCATCAATGGTTCCTGAACCCAAATCAGCAAACAATTGAAGCTGAGATGTTTGTCAATCAACAAGACATAATTACTGACGATAACTTATTATATGAGGGCTGGAACCAAAAAAATCTAACAACGTACCAGATTGATCCTAATGAGATAAGATCTCAGCCCACAAAGCTCCAGCCTTTTGATGAAGACGGGAATTATCGAATGCTAAATGTACTGTTGAGAAAAAGCCATTATTATTATACGACAAAAAGACTTTATCCAAAGTTGCAGGAAGGGCTAGCGAGCGTAGGAAGCGTTTTTAGTCTTGCTATGGGTGTTTTTGGTATAGTAACAGCCATGTACGTTGGCAGAGCTTTTGCGTTAAATATGGCAAATCAACTATATGAGTTTGATTTTAGAAGCCTACAAAAAAAAAGAAAAACAAAAGCACGATCGAAGGCTAAGAAAGCAAAAGTTCCTAGTGATAAACAAGAAGAAAAGATTCCCACTTTTGGATCATCAACGATTAAAATAAGACCTCAAGATACTAAGAAAGAAGTTGATGAAGAAGATGCCAGTTTCGGCCTTAAAATACCAAAGAAGCAGACTCTAAAATACCATTTCGGAGATTTTCTTCTGGGTTTGATTCCGTGCGCTAGAAGAAAGAAAGATATTCTTATTCAGAATGCCGTAATAGCTGCTGAGAAAGAAATCGAACTGATCGAAATCGTGAAAAAGCTCCATGAATTTGACAGATTCAAGAAGCTTCTTCTCGATGAAGATGAAATTAGAATGCTTACCTACGTTCAGCCCCCTGTGATTTCCCTTCAATTTCCTTCTGCACCAAAGCAAAAGAATTCCCAGGTTAGCAAGTCTAAGAGCAAAGAACAAAAGTAGAAAAACAATGCTGTTAAGGAGAAATTTGAAACTCCAACAGCAACTTTACATGCAAAGCAGAATACGCCAGGGCCAGCAGAATTAAAAACAAATGATCAACCTCCAAGAAACTCAAAGGATGTTCTCAAAGTATCAGATCAGAATGATACATTACATACGTTTCAAAGTTATAATAGGCTCCTCAAGAGGAAAAATTATTCTCAATTTTCTCGAAAAATATTGAAGCTTATGAATCCTGAAGTTAATGACGCGCTTTTCGATTTCAGGATGAAATTCGGTTCTTCTGAGAAATTAAATCTCGGTACCAGCAAATTTGGGTCCGATGAATTTGATCAAGCGACAAGACAAAGAGATAAAAAAATGTCGAAGCTCGAAGCTGGTCTTGTTATTGCTAAATGTCTGAAGCACTTGAAATTAAAGAAACTGGGAAAAACGACGCAGAAACCAAAGGAACCGATAAATGCATTCCAAAATGAAAAAGACCAGAGTTTTTCGGGAATTGTTGAAGCGAGTGAAGATTTTTCTATATCGTCTGAAAAACCACTTGTGCAGAGTTCAAATGACAATACTGATAGCATTAGCAAAATTGAGCAAAAACCACTTGTTTCAACGAAAGCGAGCCAAGTCATTGCAATCGGTTCCTCAAATCTGAATAACGAGATAAATCAGAGAATTTATTATCAAAATAATCAAGATGAGTCTGAGACTCCCAATCTGATAAGAACTGAGGAACATGAAAAAAGCAAACTTCCTCAAACTAAAACGTTTACGAAGCCTTCGGCAAGCAATTCTTATTTTAATTTGTTTATTGGAAGCTCAATGGAACTGAGACGCTGAAGAAAGAAGAAAATATTGTTGAACTAAAACTTGCGCTTAAGTGCAATAAAGTTGAAAATTTTTTTAGATTCTAGGCAAGAGCCTAAAGTAAGAAATTACGGTTAGTGATTGATACGAATCATTTGTAAGATTCATTGAATTAGTTAGAACATAGAATATAAGGTAACCCGATTTGGAAAGATTTAGGTTATGATTAGGAATAACTTCATATCATTCCATAAAATAAGCCCTTTCTATGAAATTACAGGCGATTTATTAACAGAACACAAAACTTATTCTAATTTTTCATCCTCAACACACTGATCAGCTGAACTAATAAGAGAACTCTGTCACACGACCCTAAGCGATAGCTTATTGTGGACTCGTACACGATAAATTCCTTCTTCTTTCCCTTTCTATAATTGTTACTACATAAAAGAGACTCATTTCACTTAGCATTAAATAAAATTAAAGCAAACGTATCACTAAAATGTTAAGTGGTCTTGATCTATTTCATCGAGAAATCAAACTCAACTTCGATCAATCTGATAAATTTACAACAAACACTGGCTGCTTCTTTACACTCTGCGTGGTTCTGGTCACATTAATCCAATCAATCCTATCATTTAGGTCAATCTTGTACTACGAATCACCGCAAGTGACCATCGATCGCACTGTACTTGAAATTCCTGGTTCTTCTACCCTCAGCTCTGCTGACTTCGTCTTCGCAGTCACAATGCCATATCTGAATTTATCTTCGTCTTATATTACCATCTCTATTGAAGCCTCCATAACCTTCGGATACGAAGACGGCTCATTTGAAGAAGTTTATACTCCTTTGCCTTGGAAAAGATGCTCACAAGAGTATTTGAAAAATTTTAGCGACATCTATTATTCATGGGGACTTAACGAAGTTCTTTGTCCAGACTTTGAGGAAGTGAAATTATCAGGGACCTTTTTTAATCCCGTCATCGAGCAATTATGGATCGTAGTTTCTACATGCACCAATAGCACGGAACATCCAGACGTTATCTGTAAGCCCAAGGAAGAAATTGATAGCTTTTTTAATAAAATAACTGCTTACTATCCTGTATTGCTCTTCTACTCAAATACGATAATTTCTCCATCGAATTATAGCACGCCAGTCACAAAGTATTTGTCTCACACATATTGGTACTTGGTACCGGACAAGCAAACAATTCAAGCTGAGGTGTTTATGAATGAACAAGAGATACTTACTGATGACAATTTACTCTTTGAAGGCTGGAACCCAAAAAATCTTACGACGTATCAGATTGATTCGACTGAAATCAGAACTCAGCCGAGCGTATTAGAAAAGGCTAATGATGATAGTAGTTATAATCTCATCAGTATCGTATTGCGAAAGAGTAATTTCAAATATACGACGAGAAGACTTTTTCCAAAGTTACAAGAAGGCTTAGCGAGTGTGGGAAGTGTTTTTAGTCTTGCTCTGGGGGTTTTTGGTATTATAACAGCCATGTATGCCAGACGAGCTTTCGCTCTGAATATTGCAAACCAGCTCTATGAATTCGATTTTAACGACCTCCAACAAAAAGAGAAGATAGAAAGCCAGTGGAAGGCTAACAAAGCAGAAGGTTCAAGTGGAAAACAGCAAGAAAAATCATCAATGGTCAAAATAAGGGCTCAAGATACGAGTAAGGAAAGTGCCCAAGAAGACTCTGAATTCAGTCTTCAAATACCAAAGAAACGGACTATAAAATACCATTTCGGAGACTTTCTGGTAGGTTTAACGCCATGTACAAGAAGGAAAAAGGATCTTCTTGTCCAAAACGCAGTGAAAGCTGCTGAGAAAGAAATCGATTTGGTGGAAATCGTGAAAAAACTCCATGAATTTGATAAATTCAAGAACCTTTTCCTTGATGAAGATGAAATCAGGCTGCTTTCTTATGTTCAGCCGCCTGTGATCTCCAATCAATCTCCTTCTACAAAAAAGAAATCTCCAGACAAAAAGTCAAAGAACAACAAGCAAGCTGAAGGAGAAAAGAAGATCACTACAAATAAAAAATACAAAGTCGACATATATAATCCAACTCTTCAAGCAGCAAAGAGGATTCCAAAAATTTCTGGTCAAAATGAGACTTTACTCGCATTCAGGAGCTACGATAAGCTTCTCAAGAAGCAGCATCATTCCCAAATTTCTCGAAAAATATTGAAACTTATGAATATTGAAGTAAATGACACCTTCTTTGATTTCAAAATGAAATTTATCCCGATTAATGGAATAAATCTGAGTGGAAAAACAATTGAGTTCGGTGAGGTCTTGAGAGCAGGACAACGAAGAACGACAACAATGTCGAAACTTGAAGCTGCACAGATTTTTTGGGAATTTTTCAAAAAGCGCAGGAAATTGAAAAAATTAAAAAGTGCAAACCAGAAATCAAAGGAGCTGATTAATACTAGCCCAGGCAAATGTGATAAGAATATTGCTGAAGTGAGTGAAGACTATTCCATCACATCTGAGAAACCACTCATTCAATTTTCTAAAGAACAAATTGATGGCATTAGTGGGAACAAAACTGATCAAATACCACTTTCTGCAAAGAAAAAGAATCAATTTCATGAAATGAGCCCTTCAAATATGAATCAAACATCTAATCAAAATGTTTCTAATCAAAATGATCAAATTGATCTAGAAATGTCTTATGTTGGTAAACAAGAAGAACTTGAAAGAGGCAAACTTCCTCCGATCACAACTTTTACAAAACCCTTAGCAAGCAATTCATATTTCATCTAGATTATTGGAAATCCATCAGTATTAACTACATATTATATTGTTGCAAACAATATGTATGGATGATTCATTATTTGTCTAGCCTACATCTTCTCTCTTCATAAAGATGGATTTTTCGTTGGAACCCAGACTAGAAGTGAATGTTATGAGAAAAAATTTGAACCTTAGACAAAAAGTATGGAAATAAAGCACAAAAACGGAAAGAAATTTGCATTCAATTAATCCGATTTTTCAACCTCAAAAGAAAATAAAAATTCTTTTCAAGTGACATCCTCAGAACTCCTATAATTCCTTTCGAAAGTTCTAAGTGACTCCTAAGCAAGAGGTGGTTCTCTCTCCAATTCCTTAATACCAACAATGAGATTGTTCGAATAAAATGGATCCGCAAGTATAAGTGCGCTTTTTGAATTCGAATTTGAACAAATTCAGCCAATCAAGGATATGAACTGAAAACGACATTAGAGCTATCTAGTTCTTGAAGTGAAAGGTTTTCCAATGTGTAAAAAAGAATCGGCTTCGGTTATTTTCAACCATTTCAAACGCAGGTTTATAAAGAGAATGACCAGCAAATTAAAAATCAAAGGAATAAGCTGAGCATATCTCCTCATGAGCAAATTAAACTGAATAGTATTGAGAAATCGGAGAGCTTGCACGAAAACGGAATGTAATTTGTGAAGCAAAGTTATACAACGAGAGAATATGGAAAGATTGAGTGGTTTCTCCCAACAATTAAAAGGATCTCCTCCGGCATAATGTCCTCTGAAGTTTTAATGCTATAAACATTCTCATCAAAGCACAAAACAAATAAAGGAAGCGCTGATCCTATGAATTTAGAGCCTAGATTTATTTTCTCTGTAGGCTTTCAGCTCTAAGAGATTCAAGCTTCAGGAAACGGAAAAAAGTTGGCTCAACAATGCCTCAATACTTCACAAATTGCTAATTTTGTATGACAAACCCTGCTAATATAAGAGCCAGTATTTTTGAGCTTCAACTATTTCTATTACGTTTTCATCTTTTTTTGTTGTTGGATATATGATTAAGTTTCCTTATCTTAGTTTCGCGATTACGAATTTTCAATTATGAAAGTGCTTTCAATATCATTTTGACTGTGAAATTTCATTACGAAATCATTGATGGAATTAGCAGTAATCAGTAGGGTAGGAAGCCAATTGGTTGATACCGCAGGTACCTGGGCCATCTCCGGGTCTGTTCTCAATATAGACGTATCCTTTGTCGCCCCAGTCAGTTCCCCACGCGTTCTTCACTTTCCAGAAAGCGGTACCATTTTGGGTTCCATAACCGACGATAGCGCTAGTGTGATCGAGATCAGTACCGCAATCATCACCTGTGATGATACCGCCTGTGTAGAATTGGAAGGCCTTAGCAGCCTCAAGACCAACAGCAACAGGGTTCTTAGCAACAGCAGCTTTAAGAGCATCAGGAGAGTTTTTCGTCACGTCTCTATATCCACTAATGATGAATTTCGTTCCATTGGCAGGGACGTTGCAGGTGCCCACTTCACCTTTATATGGGTAGTCACTCTCAAGGACAATGCCGTGGTCGACGATGTATTGGAAGGAGTAATCAGGGAGACCTCCACAGCATCCATCATTGCCATAAGATTCGGAGCAGTCAACAAGCTGTTGAACGGAGAGTTCGTTAACTACACCAGTGGTCATTGCAAGAACTGACTCCATTGAGTCAAGGGCAGCTGTAGCATAGCATGATCCGCATGATCCTTGGTTTTTAACTTTGGAGACCTTGCCTTGTGCTTCCCAGTCGATCTCATCAGGAATAGTGAGAGGAGCCTTATCACAGACCTTTCCTGTGAAATTTCTTTGGGTGCTGCTGCGATTTTCTGGCTTGATAAGTCCGAAATGAAGACTAGCGAACTCAGTGCTTGTCAAGTGGGCGAACTTGTTCAAACCGAGCGTGTATGTGACATTTGGCTTGCTGTTATGCTTGTTGATGATCTCGAGGTTTTGAGAGAAGACTTTGAATCTGAAATCATTCTCAGCAGAATGGATGTTCATTTTATAGTCGACTTTCCACTGATTGTAGGCCTTTGCAACAGCAGAGAGGTTTGAATCAACTGTCTCCTTTCTTAGGTGACCAAGGAGCATGTAACCAGCCAAGATAATGGCCGTTACGGCGAACGCGGCAGGATAGCCTGGCTTCATGGCTGTTTTATCTTATTGATTAAGTTATTATGATACTCACGATCTTGATATTTAAATCAAATCATTATTTTTAACTTGATTCAAGATTTGGAAGCGCGGCGGAAAATTGAATCACCCAAGGAAGAATTATTATAAATGCGAAGATCTTTGTTATCATCCCACTCTAAAGAGGTAGTCACTGATTCTATTTAGTTCAAGCCAATCTCTCAGTAAATTATTCGTCTCGATGGTGGGCAGAGATCTTCGCTTAATAGCAAGATCAAAGCTAAATTAGATGAATAGAGGAGTGAATACAAGAAACAGAGCTTGAAAATACGTTGCTGCTTAGTGAATGAGGGTTGAACAACTCTCGACTTCTTCACATGGGAACTGCCATTTGATGCCAACATTGCGCAGAAAGCACACTCAAGGGAATCAAAGACAAAAGAAAAGTTCACGTTAAAGCATTCTTCTGAGAGTCCTATCTTCTTATTGCCTTGTTGTCTTCATTTTTCGGATTCAAGGTTCATTTTATTAATTCTCTCTGATTCTAACAAAATTCAAATTAAGGTAATAATATGCAAACTGTAATACTTTGCTGTTGACCTAATCCGTCAATATTTTAAACTAAACTTCAATGAATCAAGTCAACTCTCCACCATTAAGGCGGCTTTGTAGGCATTTGCAGTATGACTGATTCAAACTACAAATATATTGAGTTCAAGAGGCTTGCTAAATTCCAACAATTTTGGCGTGGACCTTCTGAATGCATACTTCCTACTCTTTCTATATTCAAGAACAAAACCGTAATTTGCATCTCTCAGCTTTCTTAACAAAAATAATATCTAGTGCTGTTTGCGAAGATTGATATTTGAATTTGAGGATGCATTTTCATCATGATTTTAGGAATCGGCGAATCTATTCCAATATTTTGCAACTGCTGGCCTTCGTTTCTGAGCATACCAAAGTTTTCTAAGAAAAATCTAGCAAGGACTTTTGCTCCCATAACGTTTCTTTTCCTATCGAGGTTCTACCAATTTATTTTCAATTATTTCTTCCATAATATGGTATTGGAATCACAACTTTAGAGTCAATTCGAAACATATAGCTAAAAGTTCTACCCTCGTCGCATTTCCTGAGAAGAAAATTCTATGGAATTCAAGATTCCCTTTGAATTGTAAAAACAAAGCACCGATTATGCATCGCCTTATCACGAATCAAGGAATTGGAAAGAAAATGTGTTGCTCTAATGCTCTAATTAGTCTGTTCTGAATTCGAGTATTGACTTATATCTTTTTCCTCTGAATTGAATTTTCTGATAAGTTGCACACACACTATGAATTAAAATTTTAATATTGTATGAGAGAGACCAGACAATTTAGTTCCCATCGTTTCTTCCAAATTGATTGAGGCGGTTTGCTGACTCCAAGGAACAAAATATTTTTGAAGACAAATGAAAGTCATTACATGGCACAAAATCTCAATGAACCGTCAAAATCACTTTGCAAGGTTAAAACTAGATAGAGAGAGGACACGATTAGACCACAACAAGGCAGCTTGAAGGGGTCATCCAACAAGAATGGAAGAAATAGCGGTTCTGTCGGTATTAATTAATTTTTGTTAACTATAATGAAAACCCTCTTCCAAATTGATGACGTAATTCAAGTTAATTCCAACTAAAACCGGATTTATTGCAGTCCAAAGCTGGTATCTTGAATTTGGCTCCGGATGACCCTGTCAAAAATAGGAAAAGTGTCAAAAAAAGTCCCATAAGCCTTTTGAGGAACCCAAGACTCCCACGAATAACTCCTTGACTAACCTCTTCTTCTTTGTTCTCGAACATCTCTCCATCTTTTCTTGTTTCCAATTTTGGCAAGCTTTTGTAAAAAATGTTGTGAGCTAAGACGCATTGAGGTAGGATTCCAAGTATTAATTCTCGAATGCTAGATACAAAGAAATAACATAGATGATAAATTTTTCCAGAAAGTCAAATATCTATGAATGCTAGATTCTGATATTAACAATATGTCTTCTCTGTATTCGTTTAATATGAAGAATTAGCGAAATTTGGAACAGCCTGGGTGTTTAACTTCATTTGCAGAGAGCTATTTATTCGAAATCTGCTTTTTTGCAATTTAATTTTACAACAAAATTACAAACATGTTGCTCCGGAGGCATTCATTCTTTCCATGTGGTAATCAGAAAGTTACTAGCAGAGTATTAACTATTTTCCCTTCCTGAAATGGATGAGTCTAGACAGTAATATCTCCCGTGAACAAATTTATAAAGAACAAATTCGATGCATTCAAATTAAACCTCTATAATTATTTTAAATTAACTCAAGATCAACCTTTCTAAAACGCAATTCCCAATCGATGATCATCTTCCTAGTCAGCTTCCTCATGCTTCGAGTAGCTCTTTCCATACCAACGGATTCATGCCCACCAAGCGCTATCCTCATTCAAACCAAATCTGAATCCATGCCTTCTACTTCCACATACAAATTAGACACTGCATTCCCGCTTGTTTCACCCACTGAAACTTTTGATGCCTTGTCAATTGGATTTTGGGTAGCTTCTTCTTCTGCGCACACGGATTTTATCCAATTCTACGGGGATGGAAACCTTTTGCGACTCACTTTCAATTTTGCACTTACAAGTATAACAGCAAAAATCTTAATTAACCCACCTACTTCAACGTCTTCAATGAGCGGTTCTACATCTTCAGCTAATTTTTATTGGAAATATGTCAGTTTATCTATGAATTACACGGCCACATCAGCTATTCTATACGTTTGGGATGCAGGACTGGAAGAAAGGAGCATTCAAAATAGCGCGCTGAATTTTGCGACAACCCAAAGCTGGTCATTCACAACAGGCGGTTCAAAAATTACTTTATGCAGCCAGCCTGCCCACTGTGGGAGTAATTATACTATTGCCGCGCTCTCGGTCTACCTTAATATGTTCTTTTCTCATCCTTATGAGTATCAAATGTACGCCAATCCAATCACTCCATTAGCAGCTCTTAGATTTTCAATGCAAAACTATGCAATTGAGCAAATAACTATGACAAATATGGCTTTGGGAGTCGGAAGTACTCCTTCTTATGATATCGCGACCAATTCTCTGCATTTTTCTAGTATCAGCAATTATATAAAATGGGAAAGTGGGAATAGTATGGAGGAACCTATGAGAGGACTCACATTTTTGATGAAGCTTAGTTACGATTCTAGTGGAAGTTGCTCCCACCAAAAGATATTTTCGAGGAAAGCATTAAATGGCCCTGAAAAATATAGTATTGGATTCAAATCGTCGCTGGCCAACGGAGCTTTGGTATTCAGTTTAACTAACTCTCTCGGCTCATATCAGTGGGTGATAGGACAGACTACTGTTTTCACCAACAGCGATTTTCATACAGTGGCTATTTCATTATATCTTTATGATATCCTAGATAAACTGCGATTCACGGTGTCTGTCAACGACTCTGTACCATTCACCGACCTAGCAACTCCCACAAGCAGTGGGCTGAGTACTGGACTTCATAGCGAGGCAAGCACAGATGAATACTGGATTGGAGACAATACTTGCTCTTTCAAAGGGAAACTTGCGTATTTCTACCTCTGGTCAAACGGCGGATTAGAGACTAGTATGGGTTGTCTCGAAGATTGTACTCTAACCATGGGACCTATCTCTGATCAGAGGGTCTGTCTTGATGTCTGTGACTCTAGTTGTCTCACTTGCAATGGCGCAACAAGCAATGATTGCCTTTCTTGTCCGGCTACACGACTGCAATTTAACCCTCAACTCACAACCACGTTCCAATGCGTTTTTACCTGCCCCACAGGCTTCTACCCTTCTGAGGATAACATCGCTTGCCTTCCTTGTGACACAAGCTGCGTTGCTTGCACCAACGGCACTGGCTGCACTCAGTGCCAATCGGCTTCTCCTTGGATGATAGGACCTTCAGAATCTCTCTGCTATGAAAACTGTCCACCAATGACCTATCAAAACTCCACGTTGGGTCGATGCTTGGACTGTAATAGTACTTGCGTAAACTGTACAGGACCTTCTTCTCAAGAATGCACTTCCTGCGGCTCAGATTCTTATTTAAATGTTATAATTGGTACAGAAAATATCGGCGAATGCGTGAAATGCGACTCCTCTTGCCGCACATGTATAGGGCCAACCAGCAATCACTGCACTTCATGCAACTCGCTCCTAGTTCTGCTGGAAAACATCTGCTGCCCTCAAGGATACACGAGCAATGGAACCGACTGCATTCCGCCACCCTTGCCTCCTTCTAACGTCTCCAACACTACTGATCCAGCAGTGACAACTGCAGTCACAGTTTCGAGTGCTGTTCTAACTTCCCTATCCTACGCTCCTACTGCAGCAGCTTTAGTAGGCCAACTTGCTAGCGCAGCTGCTTCTTCTGTATCTGCAGGGGCATCAGCAGCCTCCTCCGCTTTTGCTTCGAGCCTTGGGTCCTACAATCTCGCGTCTTACGTTGCTTTAATGAAAGTTGCTTCACTGTTTGTTTTGGTAAACTTCGCATACCGTCCGCGGCTGCTTGATTTCTTTAAGGCTACCGTTACAAGCCAGAGCTTCCCAAACTTTTTCTCAGCAATAATTGGCGACTCCATTGGAAATAAATTTACCACTGGCGCTTTCACGCGCATTAACTTCCCATGTGAGTTTGCACTAAACTATGGCAGTTATATGAGCGAACTCTTAGTCTACTTCGGTGCTGCATTGTTTTTTCACATCCTGGCCTTCATTTTCAGGAAAAATCTCAAAATTTATGGTCTGCTGAGTAAAGTTGCCAAAGCAGTCTACAACATGATCGTAATCAAAATGATAGGAAGCCAGATCCCTTTCGTAATGTCAGTCGGCGTGACTTTCCAATCAGGATGCTATAAGAACAATGCGGAAGAAATCTTAGGGCTGGTGATGATGATTGTCATGATACTCCTTTGGCTCCAATTTTTTGCCATAGCCTCCATATTCCTCTTTCGAGGTGCACAAAAGAATGATTCTGAACGAGAAGGCAACAAATCAAACGGGATAACCATGTGGGATATATTAACTGAAGGTTTTCTCTTGCCGTTTGTTTCCGATCGGCTCATTAGACAGGTGGCTCTTCCCCTTAACCTCATCAAAGTGATGTGTATCGCTCTGTTTATCGCGATAGGTCAATCAAATCCTTACGTTCAGGTAGTACCTGCGATAGTTCTACAGTTGGGCTGGCTGATATTAGACGCTGTGTCAGATTCAAAGAAATCTAAAATAGACTTAGCGCTGAATTTCTTAGAGAATCTGCTCGTTTTGATGAGCTTTATAGCCTGTTTGTGCATAGGAACAGTGGAGACAGACGAATCCTTAGATTTTTTCCTAATTGGGGCCATCGGTTCTGCGTTGGCCGCTAGAACAATCCATATGATTGTGGGGATATTAGGAACTATCATCGCAAAGCTTCTCGCCAAAAAGAAACCCGCTGCTGATCTGAATATGAGGGCTCCACGCGCTAAAAGAACTCACAGGCCTTCTCTCCCTCATTTTCAAGGTAAAGAGGAGAAAAGTCGCAGGCAATCTCACCGCAGACAGTCTCAGAGAAGGAAGTCTCATCATCATCGTCATCAGGAGAGAATTAGCTTAAAACCAGAGCGAAAGGAGACCGATTCCCCTTTGAAGAATGAGATTTCAAATATCTCGCATGAGCAGACGTTCGAGGCCATGCTCCCTTCTAAATCTAAAAGGGAAAGCCATAAGTATGGGAAACGGAGAGAAACTGCAAAGGTGCCGAATGAGCTTTCTTTTGAAACGGCAATCCCCTCAAAACCGAGAAGGATGGCTGTTAAAGAAGGCGGGCATGAACGTCGGAAGACGAAGATTGATTCAGAGCCGAATCCAATGAGAAAACGTATTAGCAATATTCATTTCTAAATTTTAGAGTTCTTAGCGTTTGTGTTTGCTCCTACAGCAAAAAAAGAGATTGAAATCAAATGTGTATAATGAAATTTTGCATCTAGTGAGCATGTCGACAGCTTTTCTTTTAATCGACCAGAATAAAAAAAAATTATTAATGAAAGATATGTGAGGAACTGCCTTGTATGGGTAACTTTTTGGCAATCAGCGCTTTGTTTTCAATGAATTTTCTATGAGCAAAGTAAAATCTGAATTGCTTGATGACTGTTTTGGAAATGTCTTGATTATATGCTTCGAAAAATATTTTGAATACGTGCTTTCTAAATTGTTTGAAGAATTTGTTTCATTTTGTTGGATATAGCTGCTTTGGATCGACTCTATTTACGATACTGTCGATTCTCACATAGTCTCATAGTGGCAAGAACATCTGCTCTCGTATCCATCCCTCTGGGGAATTGTATAACTATGGATATTCCACACTATTAATTTCTGTTCATATTTATTTTGCAAAACGCTTATCATTGTATGTGTCGTAATTTCTTGATAATTGTTATTTACCGGGAAAATTTGTAATTGTTTACGATTTCAGAAGGCGAACTGGAGCTTTATTCTAAACCTCCTTTTCCAGAATTCTCATGAATGCGAATAATCTACTCATAATTAAGCCGAATGAATTAGCTTGATTGATGTAAGTACATTAAGATTGCCTCTAATTTCGCGAAGTGCAAACCTTTTCTAATATAAAGATAAGAATCGCAAATAACCCAGCAGTTCCAATAGCTTTATTTGAAATAAAATTTTTAGGCTTGAGTCATCAGGTGATTTCCTCGATAGACCAACCAGTTATCTGTCCTTTAATTCGTCAATTAGAATCCAAAATTTTGATTTAATAGCAATATCGACAAAATTTTTATTTAACACTTCAAATCATTTCATTACAATTCTACGTACGAAGCACTTTTAAAGTGAATTCCGCGACATGAGAGATGAAGTAGCTTTTATGACCTGTATGTAACACACGTTCTTAAAGTATACTAGGCACGTAATGAAGACAAAATCTCTATAGGTTTGTATATTACACGATCGAGATGTAAAAGCAAAGACTTACGGTAATTCAATATTGCTGATTCACATATTCATGAATTCTGAAGACTCGAATTAAAATTACTGGGTGGTCTGAAATCCTAGTCTTAACTCGGCTGCATTTTTGCGAAACTCGTTCTGGGGAGAGTTTTGCATGAAGGTCCCTTCTATCAAGTTTCTGGTTAGCTTTCGGTTCCAGTAGCCTTCGTTTGTGGTAAGCTTTAATCCAGATTTGGTTTAATAAGAATTTTTTTTTTTTATGGATTTAATGAGTGAGGCTTAAAAAAAAATTTAATTGTTTGCGATTCCACGGACAACCCTTTCGAGATGAATTCAAAAACTTTGATAAGAGTTGAAGGCAATAATACAAGTGTTGCTGCTGGAAGAGCTACCATCAAACCCAATCATTATAACTGTGCTGATGCTCTCAAGTTAAACTAATCAAAAAAATATTACGGTTGTGAGCGCTATCGAAAGTTATGAAGATCTTCAATTCTCATTTGTCAAATATCTTCATATTATTGTCATAGCCAGCTGAAGCCAGTAAGTTTCCATTCCTTTGGCAAACATCAACCCAGTATATAGATTTGTCGGTAAGACACAAGTTTAAGAAGGAGATGTATGGAGGTAAAAAGTAAATGAATTAACGTGTTTGCAATATCTCTCACTTTACTTAATTCTGAAATATGTTCTCTGTCTAATGCTACAATTATGACACCCTTTTTTGAGGTGTAAGCCTCCATTGTTTGATAGGCAGCCACCGATTAATTAGTCGGAGAGATCAATATCATTTTAAAATACTTTATAAGAGTTTTTCGCAAAAGAAATTAATTGCAGCGGATTTTATTAATTGTAAAACTTCCTTTTGGATTCCTTGTGTTGAATGTGATTCTGAAAAAGCTTGGAAGCTATGAGTGCTATTGATTCAGCGTTGTAGCTGATTTTCACATGTAATTTTGCTTTCGGTAAGTTATATCAATTTTAGATATTCCTAATCGCTAGACTTTTATCTTAGCTGTATTCGTAAGTTTGTTTGAAGATGCCATCTAGATTATCCTAGGATTCATATATCATATTATGATTGCGTAGCTTTTCTATCTGCTATTTCTTATTTTGAATCGCATTGAGGGTAAATTCTTTAAGTTGTCTAATTTGATTAAAAGTTGATATAAGAAATAAATTTATTTCATTTCTCAAAAACGGATAGAAAGTGAATCAAAAAATGCACCCAAAGCCTGAAGCAACGACTCTAAGCCATGATGTGTCTCCAAACGCTCTAGCTAATGCAAGTAGAAACCCTCAGGGCAGTTTTCAGCCTTCAATCTCTAAAAAACAATTCACAATGACTGATGAAGTAGCCAAAACTGGTAGCTCTCCAATTAGAAGATGGTTTCTCGATGAAAATGGTCATAAATGGCTAGGAAAATGCTCAATGGCATCTTTAGACTCGGATTCCTATGGAAAAGACTACATTTCAGATTATTTTGGCGATTATAATGAATATCTAGCAATGAGACTATACTCGCTGTTTGGAGCTACTACCCCTGAAATCACTCTGAGTCTGCAAAGTTTGCATCAACAAGATAAAGTAAAATTTGCTGGCTACATGAGTGCTCTAGATGCTCCAAAACTGCATGTCATGTCAAAGTTTATAGACGGATTTCAAGAGCTAGGAGAAAATTTTATTCGTGACTATAAACACAATTTGCATAAAGACTCGTATTTTTATCCCTCCAGTCTCGAGAAATTTCCGTTAAGAGGCTTCGGTCGAGTGATTGTGATAGGAATTCTCATTCACGATTATGATTGTGTTGGTAATTCTGGAGGAAATATGGGATATGTCATC
>ENA-UOTX01001216-UOTX01001216.1-compost-metagenome-genome-assembly--contig:-NODE-1216-length-20823-cov-23.425721_pt1 | contig 20823 bp, 19 predicted proteins | sample MGYA00238143_ERZ746982 | MGnify/ENA primary metagenome ERZ746982 (study PRJEB28758, sample SAMN06268862) | compost metagenome | isolation source: single cell | place: USA: California, Emeryville, Joint... | reverse complement strand
CGTTTGGTCTAGTGGTATGATTCTCGCTTTGGGAGCGAGAGGTCCCGGGTTCAATCCCCGGAACGGCCCCTTTTTTTTTTTTTAATTTTCTCTGTTTTCATTTCATTTGTTTGTTTATTTGGCAAATTAGAACGAAAGATTCAGAGTGTATTACTTGAAGAGCTCAAATCCTTCATAAAATTCTTAATGCACATGTAAAAGGCTCTCGTTCATACCAACTTTGCAGTACAAAATGGAAAGAATAATTTATCTTCATAAATTCGACTAACTTTGGTGACAAACTTTCGTTAATTCTTAATATCGTTGTCATTTTTGACTTTAGGAGGGTATTAGATCTTTTCTTTCACGAAACTAAACGAGCCAACGAAACATATGATCTTACATTGAATAATATACCTTTATCCATCTAGCTATTATTGTTTGAGTAGATATTAACTGCACAGAAATAAGGAATTCTAATGAGTCACATACTCGATTTATTTTTAGTCTCTCATACAGCAGGCGTTGTGTAGTGGTTATCACATCTGCTTAACACGCAGAAGGTCGTGGGTTCGAACCCCACCGCCTGTATTTTTTTAATTTCTTGAAATTTTTTTTTTTGAAATTAAATTCACTGAGCTTCATAGGATAATTGCAAAGATTGACTTGCGATGCAACTAAGAGCTTCTCTCTAAAATTTTTTTTGTTAATTCAATCTGAAGGAGTGTTCGTCAGGACAATTTTTCGTTTCATAAGTATAAGCAGGAGGTGTTGTTACGAGAAAGTATACATTGTTAACTATCGAAAGAGCAGACTCTAAAGGTGTTATTAATGACTGAAAGTTGTACATTATGGATGTTATTTATTCTTTTTGTTATTGTTATGAAACGGGATCTGAATCCGGAATAGGTTCTTCACCCGCAACTAGTTATACTAGCTTAAACTTGGAAATAGTTGAGATACTTTTCCGTGAGGAATAGATTGATACTTATTCCAATGAAATTGGCCCTGAAAAATCTAATTGTAACAGTTCTATTATGGGTCTGCCAATAGTTATAAGATTCTCTAAAATTTAATTTATTTTTCAATTCAGCACATGTGATAGAAACCCTTTTTCAACATTACCTTCGATTTTTGAGAATAGGGATCTGCTGACTGATGACCCTGCTCAAAACCAACTAGGTTCCCGAACGAAACCTGATATTTCCGATTTATCACAAAGATAATTATTTTTTGATAGCATTCAGTCGATTAGAACTTTCTATTGACAAAAAAGTAACCTAATTGGATGAATGAAAGAAAGTGAGCTGAGTGAAATGAATTCACTGTTAAAAGAGGCATAATTTTCGCCAAAGGATCAGGCTCATTTTTGTGAGGTTGACTACGAAAAATTTCCTAACACTTTTTGCAGAGAGTGAGGAAAAAATTATGGCTGACTGGACATACAAGTCACATGATCTGATAGAGATTTGTAATCCATTAAAGATTTATCCAATCTGACAATTTTCAATAATCTTGATGGAGTTGCTTTTTCATTGTTAGATAAGCAATCTTTTCATATCAACTATCTATCTAATTCCTTCACAGATTAATGAGATTCAAAATTTAATACCCCCATAAGACACACACCCCTCATTTATTTGGAGGATTATTCTTTCATCTTTTTTTGAGAATTTTGAGAGAATGCCAGGTATTGTGGATTCAGACTGTCTCAATTTTCCAACTACGCAAAAGAAAACTGTTAATCATGTGTTGAATTCGAATTATTTTTATTAGTATTGAAATCATGTCGAAATTCACCCAGTAAGCTACTCAATCCAACCGTTGGCATAATCTCATTCAATTCAGATCCCTCGCAGCTACCAACCCCTTCGAAAGACCCAATTCTGCGAACAATAAAAAGATTGTCATTCCAAAACTACTTAATTTGAGACCAATTGAGCATCATGATGAAGAACAATTACCTAAGCAGCACCCAGCTTCGCAGATTCAACCTCAACAGATACAACCATCACAGAAACATCAATCGTTGCCTATTAAAAAAAACTTTCCGAAAGATATGATTATTCAAGGGTTTGATGATGAAGATGATGATGGAGAAATGAAAAAAGAGAATTTCAACTCCAATCAAAGCCCCTTCGTTTCTCATTCAACAATAAAAGTTCATGGTGAAGACGTTGTTTCGGTTATTGAATCAGCTAAGCCTCATTTTTCTTATGTTCGTGACATGTAAAGAAGGATATCTATTGACACTCTCCAATAATTACTTCTTGTTTACACAGAAAAGAAGATGAAGTGAGAAGAGCTGCAGCAAAAAAAGAGAAGCAAGTGAATCAGATCAAATCTGTGAGGCCTAAGTCTCCAATTATCGTAGAAACGGAAGATGTAATTGATGAAATTGCTTTGCAAAAAGCAGTATACGATAGAATCTTGCAAGAAGAGAAAAGAAAATCGCAGAATGTTCAGAATTTCTCACAATTGAAGAATAACTAACTGAATATAGGCCTACAACATGTACCTTGAACAAGAATTAAAGTATATGGAAGAAATTGCAAATAGACTTGAAATGCTCAAAGAAACAAACGAGATGGAGAACCATGAACTACGGGAAGGCACAGAAACGCTTTTGATGGAGTTGCAGAGAAAGAAAGACAATTTAGATCAGACAGCGGACAAATTTCCAACGTATTGACTAATCTACTACTTCTACTAATTGATTGTTTATTATTATTCGGTAGTAATCTTGAGAGAACGTCCGTAATGGAAGATATATTTAGAGGGAATCGTGCTTTATATGACGAAGTTGACCAATATTTTAAGGAGATTGATTATGATTATCATGATGAATCAGTTCAAGAGGCGTTGGAAAACGTACCAACAAAAAGAATCGGCACCAAATTTAAAAAAGCCCCCGTTTCCAATCCGATCATCGAAAAGAAGAAGAATTCGCATAAACTCCCGGTCAAAGCTTTCGATAGTAGACGTGCAGAAAAGACCTATAAGCCACCGTCTCCTCAAAAGAAAAAAAAGGAATCTAAAGGTATGCCAAAAATCGAGCATTCACCTGCAAAGGACAAAGTTTTCATTGGAGCGAAAAATCCTCAGAAAGTGCAGCATGCTCTTGCTGGGGCGAAGCAAATTCTTGACAAATCCTTCAAATAAAGCGATTTATTTAGTGAGAAATTTCTAACAATTCTGATTTCATTTAAATTTTCTCTAATTTATTTCTTCTCTGTTGTAATAATATAAGAGAATATTCTGCTGCTATGAAGCTGAAATATCCTAAAACTCTGAGGTAGTATTGAGAAACTGATATTTCTGCACATTCATCTCCTTGTTATGAATTCAAAAATCAGTTATCTAATGATACTAAGATATCATATCTCAAATCATTAAATTTTTATTTCACAAGAAATAATATTGTTACATTCTGGGAAGAAATTATTACAAAAACAAAAAAAGGATTTACTTAGAACGAATAGAGAAATTCAGAGATGGCTTATTTGGATCACATATCTATCAATTCTACAATGGTTTTCGTTCAAATCGGACTGCTGAGATAACTTTACAATTCGACACCTCTGAAACTCACTCTCTCCCCGATATATTTCGAATGGTTTTTACATATTGCTATTGCAATCTGCTGCTCGTAAGTTCATATTTGTATCAAGATTCTTTATCTAACAAAGGACTAAACTCCTCGCTCATCTGCAGTCGTATACATAAAAACGAATGCTGGATGAATTCAATATAGATATACCTTTAGATAAACAATGGGTTGTATAATTGTTCTACATTCAGATATTCGCGAAGGCGGAGTTATTGTGCTCTAAAAAACCAGGCTCCTCAGCTCATTTTAATTGACTTACAATTTTTCAATAAAATTTTAATGAGATAGACGCGATTTCCAGTTTATTCTCAGAAAACAGAACTACTCACTACCTTTATTAAAAGTTAAAGAGCTGCAGCAATAGGAAAAGCATGTTGGCAGCCGCGATATTAAAAGCGATGAAAAATAAGCAAACAGAGCAGGAGGAATCTACTAATTCAAATATAGCAAACAACGAAAAGAATGAAGGAACTGATTCACCTGTCAAAGATGTTTCTTTGCAATCCACTCCTAACAGCAATATTGGCGGAGCTCCCAAAAGAATGAGTACTTTCCTGAAAGCCCGCTTTAAACTGCTTGAAAGCCCTGAAAGAAGGCAGAGCGAGCAAAACATCTCTAATGAAAATACTGAATCCAACTCTCAACCAACCACAGCACCCAGAAAATACTCAATGGACACTCGTGATTCTCCTCTGTCGGTTGTAACATCAAGTCCAGGGCTATCCAATCAAAAATCGCAATTCGAAAGAGAAAGACCCAATAACATTATCACAATGTTTAAAAGAGGCCTTGATGTGGATAGTGAGAATCCCAGTCGCACGAATTCACCTGGATTGAAAGCAACTCCTTTCAAGCGCAGTGCTGTTGCAACAATGAAACGAGCTCGTGAAAAGATTCAAATAACGAGACTTTTAACAAATTTAGGTCGGAGGCCCTCTCTAGGTGGTTCTTCCCAGCAAGTACAATTCATTGAATTTGCAGATCGATATAATATATTATGTTAGTGGGATCCATCGATGGGTTCGAAAATTTCATGGACTCTCAAGAAGGAAAACAAGACTATGAAAGATGCTGAAGTATTTAAATTCACATTTCCGTTTCATAAAAAAAAAAATTTGCGCATATAGTATATTTACGAGACTATCAAGAATTTCCCATTTTTCTCACGATTTATGGCACAGACACTTGATGAAGCTGAAGAGATGGCTATTTTACAGGTAAAAAACGTTTTTCTGAATTTTACCCATGACCCTTAAATTAGATTTGCCGCTCAATGAAATATGAGACATTGCCTGCAGGACATTATGTTTTTAAAGAGGGAGATCCTTCCAATGACAAGTTTTACATTATCCTTTCTGGAAGAGTCAGCGTAGTGCTAAAATCTGACTCAAATGTTTTCATGTCGGAAAACCAAGCTACTCCCCAAGCGAAAGAGGAGAAGAGAGTCCCTGGGCGAGCCTCAAGACCATCTACAAAAACGAAGTTACCAGAACCTGATTCACCAATAAGTTCAATAAAGGATGAAGTGTTTAATTCCTTCAAAAAAGCAACATCAGAAAAAGACGGCTTTTCCGCTATGAGTTTGACCTCGCTCAATTCAACAAGTCCAACATCTTCATTAACTTCACTAAAAGCACACAGTATCCGCAAACTTTCTGTGTTTGCTCGTTCTGTGGTCAGGTTTTCAGCAATTTACAAAAAGAAGACTGATGTAATACACGAGACTGAAGAGGAGCATAAACAAAAAATCAAAGTCCAAGTGGATAGGCTAAAAGAGATAGCCAATAAAGCGTCTGAGGGGAGAACCCTCGCAAGGTCAGAATCACCGGAGTTCAAGAGAAGATCTACCAAGAGGAGAACCAAAAGGCAAGATACACAAGTAAGACTGGAGCTTGGAGTAATCAACAAGGAAGTCAAAGAAGGAGAGGCGTTTGGTGAGAGGGCTCTGACTTCAAAAGACTCCAAGAGGTCAGCTTCCATTCTAACTAACACAGATTGCGAGTTTATTGTGGTGATGAAAAAAGATTATGTCAACATTATGGGCCGTTATAACAAAGAAGATCGCCTGAAAATGGAATTTCTGAAGGAAAATCTTCCATATGTCGATAAAATCAGCTCAAGCTCAGTGTTGAAGGATTATCTCTATATTTTTCATAATGAGCTTCTCTACAGAGGGAACACAGTGCTCGAAGAAGATGCAGTGGGTGAGAGAGTCTACATGTTAGTAACTGGGCAGATTAAACTCGAAAAGAAAGTTGAGTTTGAGAGCCAATTTGATTGCACGAAAACTACCAAGGCTATCACAGTCGCCAGTTTGTTTGCACCAGCTATCTTTGGAGAAGAAATACTTTTTGGACAGAATAAGTACAAGTACACTGTGAAGGTATTGTTACTGTTGTTTTTCCGCTAACTGGATTGTCTTTTAATAGATAGAATCGCAGACCGCTAAACTGTATTACTGTAGTGTCGATTCATTAAGGATCAGGTTCCCAAAGGAAACAATAAAAAGTTTGCGTGAATCATATGATGCCAAAGAGGAATTCCATAATAATCGCCTCGAATTCCTACGACAAAAGGATAAAGAGAGCATTACGCAAGCGCAAAATACAGAATCTTTCCAAGCAGATAGGCTCATCGATTATCGCTATAGCGACTTGCTTAAGCATGCAGCATTCTCGACTAGGGGCGGATTGATAAATAGATTTCGAGCAATACCGGATTCACTACTCAATTTGAGGATGGCAAATTCGCCTGAGCAGATCGAAGAAAAAATAGAATCGATCAAAGAATTCACGAGAAATGTCTCAAATATTCGTCAACATATACTTCAGAAGTAACTCAACATTACGAAGAACATTATTTTAATATTCTCTCTCTCAATTTCATAATAGTACCAAAAAAAATATCGAAGACTTCCATGAATTACGAGCCAAAACAGCCACATCCACATTAAAAAGAAATCGTTCTGAGACTCTCACACCTGCCTACAATCCTCCTGAATTGCAGCCCACTCAAGAATCCTTAAGGCCTAGTATAACGAGACCCAGCCGTAAAGGGACTTTAGACGTAAAAGAAGACATCAGCAGCAACATCGGTGAGCTATCACAGCCAGAGAGAACATCGATTGAGGTTAGGAAATCAGAAAGACGAATCGAAGATAGGACTCCCTCGCCTCTAACTGAGAGAAGGACACGAACTGAAGTTAATTCTCCAGACAAGCTAATTCAAAGTCCAGCGCTCACATCTAAACACTCTTCGTCTGCGAGAAGGAAATCTCAGCCTGAAATCCCAAGCGAGGAAACCAAAACTCTAATTATTCCAACCACAGTAACAAATAATACTGAAGGTGATGATTATAAACTCGGACAAGCAAAGAGGCGGTATATCATTCGAAACATGAAAAAAAGTCAAACCCAAGAGGAAATGATGAAATATATGCAAAATTTTGAAGAGAAAGTAGCGAAATTAATAAAAGAAAATAAAGATAACGCTGGAGGTTTGCAGATACATGATCTCGAATTGCCAGGCCATCATGGGTATCATCGTCAAGCTTTGTCATGGGGTGGAAGCAATGGAGTTAAGCATCCCCTTCATTGTGACAGCTCGAGCCACACTAAGGATCCTGTGCATACAAATATTCCCACGGATCATCTGGGCACTACTACTACTCAAGAAGCAAAAAGCGAAAAGATAAACTGGCACAGGAACATATTTGATGCTAAGCGGGCTGAACTCTCTAGTAGCCAGGAGTCTAGACGCTTTACCAAACGTTTGGTTAGCTCATTACACATCAGAAAAAATTCAGATTTACATGCGCATTTGGCCACGTTTTCAGATCAAATCCATGGCATTAGTAGAAGAGAGGATACCAAGAAAACTGAATTAACTATGGAAAGACCAAACGCAAACTCACCTCCGAGATCAGCTACCCTTATTGTGCAAACACAAAGTACCCCTAATGCAGATAAATTCTCTGTTGTTCCGATGATATCAGTAGCTTCATATGCATCCAATCGAAGCAGTTTGGCACAAATTTTCCAAGCAGGCTCACAAACAACAAGAGAACTGTCCTCACGAGAAGCTCTCACAACGAGAGAGCAGTCTCGCCAGTCAAAAAGGACGACTGGTGAGAAATTTAACATAAAGGATTCGGCTCCTCTCACACCGAATAAAATCCTTCTTGCGAAGAAGAAAGAGAGAGTAGCCCTTAATTCTTTCAAAAAAATACGAGAAATAAATAAATATGCAATCTCCACAAGCAAAGCAAATTCTCCACAAAACAAATTTTTCAGTGTCGCCTATATTAAGTCTGTATCAAATACCTAATAAATATTCCTATTATTTTGATTTATGTTCAAATTATATCATTTATCACACTGTTTATTTTGAAGTAGTTTGCGCTTTTATCATATCTGAGGCTATACTTATTATTTAACTTTGGTTGCGATGACATCAAAGTTTAACACGGAGAACTAAATGATTCCTGCTGTACTTAAAAAAATTGTTTTCTTCCTTATTTGAATTTACGGTTTGTAGATTCTCGATGATAACTCTATAATGTAATGAGTCCACGAGCAGCATCTGTCAGAGAAATATTGATACTAAGATCAGGAGGGATAACCCTTCACGGTCTCATCACGTGGAGAGTAGGCTTAGGAAATTGCTAAAGACTAACATAACTTATATGTCCTCAGCTATGCACACACTCATTTAACGAGAAAGGCCTGCAATTGGAAGTTTGTGCGAGTTGGACAATCAATATTGTTTGCTTCAGACTCACTCTATCAACGAAAGGGATGCACTACAACAAAATACAAAATTTGAGGCTGAGACTTCAAATATCAATTAAAGCCTCATTCATAAAGGCGATCGCAGCTCCTCAGAAAAATAGGGTTTTTTTTGGTATTTCGTTTGAAGCATGTTGAAATTGAGCAAGGTTGTTCCCTTACAATCTTCTACCTCTTCTACCACCTTTCATTCTTGTGGAATCGGTTGGAATTGGAGTGACGTCTTCGATTCTACCAATCTTCATTCCTAATTTAAACACTAAATTTCCACAGCTCCAGTTGTGTCATTACCAAATCTAGCAAGAGCTCTCAAAGCAGCTTGAGCGCCAGGTCCAGGGGTCTTAGTATCAACACCTGTTCAAAAAAATGATTCAAACAGCTGAAGTTTATATGATCCAACCTCCTCTTGCTCTCAATTTGACGTGGAGAGCATTGATTTTCAATTCTTTCAATCTTTTGACAACATCGATGGCTGCCAACATAGCTGCAAATCAACTCGTCAGATATGTATTCATGACTGTTTGCTTACCGGCGTATGGGGAGGATTCTTCTCTGTCAGCCTTGACTTTCATACCACCTATTTGCATCAATTTAAGAAACTGCTAAACTGAAATGCTAAAACTCACCGGTGACTCTAACAAGAGTTTCTCTACCAGAGAGATCAGTGACATGAATGAAGGTATCGTTCCAGGTTGCAAGGATATGAGCGACACCGAAGCAAAGTTCACCTTCAGCGAGTTGAGGACCTAATTGAGCTTCCTTCTTCTCATCAGCGCCACCTTCTTCTCCTTCACCCTTCTTTTTAGCGTCTCTTTTGGACTAGTTAACATGTTCATTGTGAGCACAAATTTTGCTCTGGAGCACAAAACAAACTAAAATACCATTTTAGTAATTTGATTCCTATCTCGTAAGATTTATTTCCAGCCTTGCTGCAAGCTTTATTAATTCTCTGTAAATTTGTCGCTATAAGTAAAGAGACTTAATTCTTTTTTATTGAAGTAAAAGATATCTTTTTAAATTCAGAGCAGACTAAAAGATGCATTACTCCAATGTAAAAACGAATCAAGCAATCCACTATCAAGATCTAACAATCTAAGATTTCTTCTTTTTCTTCTTTCTTCCTCTTCCCTTATTTTTCTTAAGAAGAGCCTCAATTTCTTTGATCAAATCACGATTAATTCTATCAGGAAGCACCAGACTGTAGACTTTAGATTCCTTAATCACGTCTCTAAGTTTTATCGCTCCTGTATTACAAGAAAATATTAACCAAGAAGTCTCAATAATGCTTAAGAACCTTCATCATAGATTCCATTGTAATTGAGATCGTATTCTCTGAGTGTTTTATTCACTTTGAATACTTGCTGAATCTTCTCAATCAACTTCTCACCGTCACCGGTCTCTCCGAACTGATTGTCAGCTAAATTGATGCTTTCGAGAGTGGTGTTAATTTCCAAGCCTCTGAAAAGCTCATAAGTTCCCTTATTTTTGAGTTGGTTTCCTTGTAAATTCAGTTCTTTCAAATCGGTTTTAATAAAGGCAAGGATCTGCTGCAAGTATTTTGCGCCATTTTCGTCGATATTACAATATGAGAGACTCAGATGGTTCAACACAGAATTCTTAGACAGTCCTAGCGCGAGATTTGCAAGACCTTCTGAACCAAAAGGATTGTGATCGAGTTTCAAAATGGTAAGGGAGCCACCAGCAAGGGCTTGACCGAGAAATTCACATCCTAACGAAATACAAATTACGCTATTCATAAGGGAGATTTTGAATACCCAGAGGGGTGATTTGATTATCTAAAAGATCCAATATTTTGAGTTCTGTTGTTGGAAGTTTCAAATATTCACAGCATGCACGCACTCCTTCGTCCTGGGCTTTAGTTCTCCAGAGTCTGAGACTTTTGAGATGCTTATATCTAGGAAGTTTATTGCTTTCAAAATTCGTTTCTTTTTATACTTCACTTCTTTCATTGCGTCACACAAAGCTCTAACGTTCATAGGTCCGGCTTCTTCCCAAAGATGAAGCTAGTCATGATTTAGTCAGCTGTCCCTTTGAAAGGAAATTTACCATCGTTAAAAATTCTTCTCCGTCCTCTTCCATCTGATCATATTTTTTCTTAACGCCTTTCATTGGGGCTATACCGTTCTTGATACAGAAACGAGTGTAAAACATGTAAAGGTCATAGGTGGAGGTATCCTCGTCATCTCCACCCTTGCCTTTACCCATTCCCATGCCCATTCCTTTCTTACTCATCTTGAGACAGAGAGTTTGATTTATTCTCTGTTTTATTTATTTCAGATCTCGAAAAGTTTCATATTTGAAAACGAAAAGATGCCCAAACTTATTGGGACTCTCTCTTGGTAAGCCTAGCCATGCTACTAATAGATAACAATCAAGATTATATGATTCAAGACAACATGCTCAATTAAATCGAAAATTTTGCATTTTCGAGAAGTATTTGTTTAAATTCTAATGAGAGAGTTGATTGAATTTGCCACTCGCAAAATTCAAGACTATTTAGCTATTGCAATCGAAACCTGAACCTTCTACCTGATCAATGAAAAACCTTAGAAGAAAAAATTGAATTGCCCTCAATTGAAGTGTACAATTGCAAGGTAATGAAGCACACTAATCCATGAGAATATATTGGCAGGAGCGCCACTGGGATTCGTTTTCGATAAAAGCACGAAGGGTACATTGTTCTTGCAAAAAGTTAATATTGTGATGGGAAAAAATTATGATTCACATTAAGTTCTATCTCCCAAAAAGTCACATGTAATTAACGAAAAAAAAAAGCAAACGCCGTTTTTCAGTTTTTCAGAGTTGGAAATATCCTTTGTTTAATTTATTTTAAGCAATTCGCTGAAATTACAGCAGTAAATCCAAAATGGCTCGGAAAGCTAATACCCTATTTGCGTTGTGCATATTGCTTTCTTTAGCGCTTCATTGTTATGGCAGTCTTGAGCAAACAAGCGTACTCAATGAAAATTCTCATACTGCTAGACTTCTTGCATCTAAAGATGATGATGACGATGACGACTCGGATCAAGATACGCTCGTCGACGACGTTGTATTTGAAAATACGTTGATTGATTCTACTCTGCTCGATATTGTATGGTGTGGAGAGAAAGAGGAGTCTGTTTTGGTTCTGTCTGAGAATGGAACTGTCTACTTAAGCGTAAACGGTGGTCAGAACTGGAAAAACATTAGAAGTGCATTCTACAAAACTGCGAAGAAAGAGGTTTCCGATACTGAAAGTGTAATTGCATGATTTTTTCCGAATCAAACTCAACTTAATTGAAAATAGATTGGTGATGTTGACAGAGTCATGCAAAGTCCAGTCGATTCAGAACTTGTCTTCTTCTTAGGGGTTGAGGGTGTTAATTGGTATTCAGAAGATTGTGGAAAGACAATCAAAGCCATGAATACTGGCCGTAACATCAAAGAATTCCAGTTCCATCCTCTCGAAAGAAATTGGATTTTGGCTTCTTCGTTCACTAGCTGTGATGATTTCGAAGATGAACCGTGCCGCATCTACAAAGAGGTTTATTATTCAAAAAATCTTGGAGAAGACTGGACCTTTATCGCAGATTATGTTATTCAGTTCTCATGGTAAATAATATAATTCAGATCTGTATTTAAACAACCTACATTGGTGATTAGGGGAGCTCAAGATTCTAGTTTTCTTTCATCCATTCCGAACGAAAGAATCATCATTGCTCATGAGTTAAACAAAGAAGGCTCTCAGCGAAAAAAAGGCTGGTCAAAAAAAGCGGAAATTGCTTACTCTGATGACTTTTTCAAAACGAAAAAAACTGCTCTTAAAGATGGAAACAAATTTTTAATTACCGGAAATTACTTTTTCGCGATCCAAGTAGAAGATGGAGATCCTAACGAGGTTACATTTATGCTCAGCAATCCTCGCTATTCACATTACATGTTTAAACCTATTGAGCTCCCTAGTAAAGCTAAGAAATTAGCGGAAAATTCCTACACTATCCTCGATACAAGCGAAGGGCAAGTCTTCTTACATATAACTCAAGAAGGAGACAAAGGAAAATACGGAAATATCTATAATTCTGATCCGACAGGATTACGTTACTCGATGTCACTGAGACACCATGTGAGAAACTTTGATGGCCAATGCGATTTCGAGAAGGTCGCTGGTCTTGAAGGCATTTATTTTGCAAATATTTATGATCCTGTGATGGTGAAGAAACTTAAAAGTGAATACAACGCACGTGATGAAATTCCTCAAGAAAAAACATCAAATAGACCCACGGGAAGTAGAAAACAATTCGAGACGAAAGCTACTGAGAGCAAATCTTCAGGAAAAAGATATCAAGATCTTGATGACTATAAGCAAACAAGAATCACTTTTGATAAAGGAGGCATTTGGGAATCTCTTACACCTCCTAAAAAAGATGCTCGTGGGAAAAAATATGAATGCGAAGAGTCAGACTGTGCGTTGCATCTTCACAGTATTAGTAACCAACGGTTTGGTCCCTTCTATAGTACCGAAAATTCTCTGGGTATTCTCTTGGGTGTCGGAAATGTTGGAAAGTATCTATCAAACAGAGAAGATGAGGTGGCAACCTACCTTTCCAGAGATGGTGGAAAGACCTGGTATGAGGTAACTCAAGTCAAATTATCAGCAGTTTAAATAATCGTTATTTTTTTGTTTAGATTCGAAAAGGATCACATATTTACGAGATTGGAGACCATGGCGCTTTGATTGTTGTTGCTCCAGATCAGAAAGCGGATAAATATATTTACTACACCTGGAATGAAGGACTTACCTGGTCCAAAATGCAGATTTCGGAAACGCCTGTGCAAATTACCAATATTATTATCGAGCCAACGAATACGGCCCAGAAGTTTATCTTATATGGAAGGACGAAAACTAACATCAAAGGAAATGTAACGAAGCAACAAGGAGTTTTAATATACCTTGATTTCTCTTCACTCCATGAAAGAGCATGCCAACTTCCAGATAAGCCAAATGATCCAAATTCAGATTATGAAACTTGGAGTCCTAACGGCAGGAATGACTGTCTCATGGGCCATCAAACAACTTACGTCCGCCGCAAGAGAGAGGCTGAGTGTTATAACCATGAAGAATTCGACAGATGGTATGCGTATAGAAACTGTGAGTGTACTGAAGATGACTGGGACTGTGATGTTGGATATGAAAGGAAAGGCAACGGACCTTGCTTACCAACTAACGGTATTGCCCCTTCGTATGATCCTCCTGAAGAATGCAACAATTTCTATTACGTATCTAGCGGATATCGTAAAGTTGCAGGCAACACCTGTGTCGGAGGTGTCAACCACGATTCGATGAAGCTTCCTTGCCCGAAGGAGATATTCACACAGAAGAACATGACACTTCTCGTACTAGTAGCAATTGCTAGTGCTATAATTTGGTTGATATCTGCCAAAGGAAGCACGATTCTCAGTAGTACTAAAGGAATGCTTTCGAAAAAATCAGGCTCTTCCGGAAAAGAAATGAAAGGTTTCGAAAGAATAAAGGCAGATGAATTCGGAGATAATGAAGACGATCATGAGTACTTCCCTGAAGAGTTGGCTAGCTTCGATAAGAAAGAAGGTGCTTCAATTCCTCTGGAGGACAGAACCGAACCGTCAGGCGGCAAGAAGATGACAGAAAGAAAAGGTCTCGAAACTGCTCTCAAGAGCATACCAGCTATTAATAAACCACAGTAAGAAAGAATTTGCTGGGAATAGTAGTAGCAGCAATAGGAGTAGCATTAGAGAAAAGTTGATAATATAAATTTCATAAGGTGTATGAACAGTTCAGACAGATGCATACAATATATAGTCATATGTGTGTCTGTTTTAAAAATCACACCATGATCAACAATTTTGAGTACAACTTCGTTCTGCTACAATTAGCATATCTTGAGAACAAATCAAGCTCACTATGTAGAGCAAATTATGATTTGCCATTGGAATGGTGGCTGTGTTCCTGAGAAATTACTCGTCGGGATTGATTTCAGCAAATAAAATGAACTTTTAAGCAACTCCTTTCGATTATCAAGAGTATGTTGACCAAGCACCTGTCGATTCAGCACTTAACGATTAAAAATTTTTTACAAGAAGAGAATAAATTTGTTATTGCTCCATACAATGAGAGACAAAGATTCAATACAAACGATGAACTCCTACAATAATGATGCCAAACTGGTCGATACTATTAATGTAACTTTATTTTAATTTTACTTGGCAAACAATGACCTCGATATCGCCTTTCTTTCCTCCTTCATGTTTGTGGAATAATTTAGCAACCTTCTTTTGGTATGGTGAAACATATTCACTAGGTATTTTAAATTAGATCTTCAATCTCGAATCTGTAGTCCTTTTACCGGTCATTAGAAAATTTAAATGCAGTGTCTGAAATAATCTCGGCGACTAATTCAGCATCTAACAAATCTCCTGAATTCGAATCAGCAAACGGTCGGATGCAAGCGCAGAGTTGATTTTCATCCAAATTTGCGAACAGCGTAGAGGAACCCACCACGATAATGTCGTTGTGCTCGACCGGTGTAAGCTCGTCTCTAGCGGAGTCAGGGAAATCTGCGTACTTTCCTACCTTTATTGAAATCATAATTTTATTTTTTGAATTAGATTAGATTCGAGACTTGATACGGAATATCCACTCCTCTCAATTGCTCGCTACTCTGATAGAGGTGCTCTAAGAAATTGTCTGATCTTCTTAGGACTGCATATCCAACATTTCCCAAATAAGATGCTCTCATTAATTCCTCCTTTGAGTCCAATGCAATAACACATACCGAACTAGAGATAAAATTGTAAATCCTCCATTGATACGAATTGAATTCACCAGCTTCCATCCTCAGTTGTTCTGCCCGTTGTATGTCTGATGAGTTCTTTTGGGTTGCTAAGATAAAAAGTAGGGTCTTCTTTCACGTAAGCTGCGAGGCTAAAGTCATAATGATCAATGCTAAATGACAGCAGAGGCTGTTATGACTCACTTTTTACAGAAAGCTCGAGGATACTCGCTCGGATTCACGCCTTCTTCAACCCATTTCTCTTGTCCCTCTGCCATTGCAACTATCCTTAATTTAAGATTACCTACTGGAAGTCTTTGGCTAGTTCTTACGATTTGCTAGTAAAAGAGGCTACAATGTGATCTTTCAGCTTTTTGTCTTCCTGTGGCCTGCTTTTTGAACTGTCCTCAAGATTTATCAGTGAAAAGTAAAGCAAATTGCCTACCCGTAGATAAAATGATGATTTTTTGTTGTATCATTGGTCGAAAACAGCCTCTTTTGCGAATGAGAGAGAAATTCAATGTTGTAGTCAAAAAAGTGAGTTGTTGAGTTCGCCAAATATCGACTTGCTGCCTCCAGTCCAGTGCTATAACCTTTTGGTCTGAGCTTGCTTAGAATGAACATATCTTTCCGAAAGACAAAATTTTTAGTTAAATTTTATTTCATTGTCGCATTATTGGTTCAAAATTTGGAGACGGAGGAAGTAGTAGGCAAAGGAAAGAGGCAATAATTGTTTATTTTAAATATCCATATTATCAATATCCAAGTAGGATAATAATTCTCACAGTGAAAGGCAGTACATTTTTTTATATTAACTGCTTTATTCAAAAGATTCATACCAAACATAAATAAGCAATCTTCCGGAACATGAATATGATTTTACGATAAGTAGATTGAAAATCATAAATCATGAGTAAAAGTAAATGAAATTATGTGATCTAATCCCAGATAAAATGAAGTAACCGCTTAATAGAATAACTTCCACAACCATCAGTAGAATTTAAAATGGAACGTCAAACTTAGTGACGAAATCAATAACTTCACTCCTCAGCTCTTGGATCACACGATCTTTTTGTCCTTCGTTTTTCACCCAATCTTTGAAATCTTGCTTCTTTGGGTATTTTCCTTTCAATTCATGAGCGTACATCACACCTTTGTCTAAGAGTCTGATAATTTCTTTAAAGTCTTTTTCCTGGAGCCCTCGTGAAGTCATGGCTGGACTTCCAAGACGGATACCTTTCGGGTTCAGAGGAGATTTGTCTCCTGGCACTGTGTTCTTGTTAACAGCAATATTGATGAGATCGAGGGTGTTGTCGACACGGTCTCCCTCAATATTTTTGCTGTTCAAGTCCACAAGCACGAGATGATTGTCAGTTCCTCCAGAGACGAGAGCATAACCTCTTGCAAGGAGCTCATTCGCCATAACTTTCGCGTTCTTGAGAACATTTTGCTGATAGAGTTTATATTCTGGGAACTTGGTTTGATGCAGAGCTGTCGAGATTGCTGCGATAGTATGGTTATGAGGACCACCTTGGTGTCCAGGGAAAACTGCGGAGTCAATTCTACTCTTTAGATTGTACATCACTGGCTTGCCTTCTTTATCGACACCTTTTTTGCCGATACGGTAGAAAATAAGAGCTCCTCTTGGGCCTCGAAGACTAAGTGATGAATTAAGATCATCATTATTATTGTCATAAATAGATGGATTACCTCTTATGTGTTGTGGTAGTGACAACATCGCAATATGGGAACGGTGAAGGAAGGACATCCGCAGCCAACATCCCGCTGATATGGCAGATATCTCCAAGCAAGTATGCGCCAATGCTATCGGCGGTCTTTCTCATACGTTCATAATCGATCAGCCTTGCGTAGGCGCTGGTTCCGGCTATCATTATCTTTGGTCGGTAGTAGTGAGCGAGTTCATCCATCTTATCATAGTCGATTAACCCTGTTTTCTTTATTAAAGGTAGTTTAGACTCAGCAGAAGTCTAATTGAGAGTATACCTCGTCGACTCGGAAATGCATGCTTTCAAAATAGATTGAAGTTGCTGAAATTCTCTTTCCTCCAATTTGATGGCCATGAGACAAATGACCTCCATGAGCAAGGTCCAATCCCATAATTCGATCGTGAGGATTGAGCAACGCAGTATAGACGTAGAAGTTAGCGGGTGATCCTGAGAGAGCTTGAACATTAACTCCCCATTCTTCTGGGTTTAATCTGAAAGCTTCAAGGGCTCTCTTTTGGCACAAAAGTTCCGATTGGTCGATAAATTCGTTTCCTCCATAGTATCTTGCTCCTGGATAACCTTCAGAATACTTGTTGCAAAGTACGGAACCTGAAGCTTCCAGCACGGAATTGGAAGGGTAATTCTCTGAGGCTATCAGATTGATGCTTTCACGTTGTCGCTTTTTGTCTCTTTCAATGATCTCGAAGAGCTCAGGATCAGTCTCTGAAAGAGATGCCTTCATGAATGGAGCGACTGTTGATTTGTTAGAAGATCTTCCTTCGGTTATATCATCAATTGGAGCTCTCAAAGTTTTAGAAACTGTAGAGAATGAGGCTGAAGCCTGAGAACTGAGTGTTCTGCGAGCACAGCTACTAACGATCTTAGAAAACATCAAAATTTTGTATCGGATCAATGTTTTAAATTGTGATTTATAATTATTTGGTTTGCGCAAATTAAAGCAATATTTTGAATTTGGAGCCAATTTCAATTACCTTTCAATTCAATTTTTTTTTGAAATTTTGCCACTTTCTACTCGAGTTCTGATGACTAACGCCATAAAAGAAGAAAAACGCCAAATTCTGCTATACATATGTTTCTATTTTTATTAGTTTGTGTTCAAAATCGAAACGGCTTGCGTTTTCTTTCATTATTCTAATGAAATATAATAAGAAGTGTCTTTTCTTTTTGCCCAAAATCACTAACATGTATAACTTTTATCGTCATCGTCTATTCAATCTATTGATTTGATCTATGAGTGAAAATAGTTGAATCTTCGTTGTCTAAATGAGTAGCTATAGTCCAAAGAGATACACTTCATCATCATCAAGGAGAATGCCTCATAATTTCGAAAAAGCAATTGTCAGAACTTGATAATAGATAAAAAGAAATATTAGTCTTCATTGAACGTGATTGAAACGTGAAAAATTTATTTTTTCAACATAACTTTTCTCTCTCTCTCGAAATGTTCGGGTGCTTAGTCGCTCAATTTGAAAAAGTTTCATTCAAACGAATTTATAGAATAAATTTATTTTGAAGATTTCAATTTCGATTTTTCTTTTTGATGGCTGTGAGATACACAACAACTGCTCCAACTCTTCAGCAACTGACAGAGCGGATAGAATTCTTGACCAAAGAAAATGAACAGCTCACAAACAATACAAAACTAATTGTCTCTGAGAATGACCGACTGAACGCCCTTCTAGAGGCTAGAGACGAAGAAATACAAGCTCTGAGACAGAGAATTACTGGTCCAACTGAGAGCACTCAGATTGAAATGCTCGTTTCTGAGAACAAACGACTTAACCTGATCATTGCAGAGAGAAACAAAGAATTGGAGGCATTAAGATCTAGACTCTCGGCGTTAGATGACCCTAACAGAAGAATAGCCGAGCTAAATGAGATTATTCAATATATTAAGGGCGAAAATGAGAAATTGAATGATGTTCTCTTTGAAAAGCAAAAGGAAATCGATGAATTACACGGAAAATTAGATGAGCTCTTTTATGCCGAGACGAGTGTTGACGACCTCAAAGGTAAACTTCGGCTTCTGGTTTATGAGAATGAGAGATTACACACGCTTCTTCAGGAAAAAGAGGGAGGCGGAGCCAAGGGTAGCAGTGAGGACATAAAAGATCTCCAAATAAAAATAAGTTTGCTTGTTACAGAAAATGAGCGACTAAATTATCTACTGCAGCAAAGAGAAGGTGAGCTTGATGAATTCAAACGCAGATTTGGGGAAATGCGCAGTCATAAATATTGAGATGCATCAATATCTGTATTGAATATTTGCATTGAACTGATAACAAATTCTTTCATTTCACACGATTCACTTATTTACTGGTATTTTACCCAACGCAGTAATAAATAATGATATCGAACTTTTTCTTTTCTATTAGAAATCTGATGTTTTTTTTTTAAGAAATGTATAAAAAGCACAGAACCCATCTGAAAGTTGGAGGAGTTTAAAAACCTGTGGATCATATTCCATCAATCCGATTGAGATCAATTCCTTACTTTATTTATCTTCTAGGTTTGTTTTTTTCAAATTGAAGTGCACTCTTCTTGTTGGAGCCTCAATAGTTCAGTGAATCATACATGAATGCATGAGCTATAATCTCAAAGGCAGCTACCATATCTCAAATGGCAGCTTTGTATCATACCAATGAAGTCCCAAAAGTTCTTTGCGGACTAGTTGTAAATACTCTGGTTTTCTTTATCCTTCCTTTTAAAGCACAGCATTTTTTACTCTTAACCTACTAGATAAATAATAAATTTTACATTTCGTCTCTCAATTGTGCTTTAATGGATTATAGTAAAGTCGAGCGTCCAATTATGGGCGTAGGAGTGCTAGTACTCTCCAATGATGACAGAATTTTGTTTGGAAAGAGGAAACCAGGCGGCATGTACGGAAATCCAGGAGGAAAGCTTGACTTATTTGAAGAATTTGTGGAATGTGCTCAAAGAGAGCTGTATGAAGAAGCAGGAATAAAAATTGATTTGAAAGATTTCAAGTTCGTCAAAACAATCAATAGCTATGATAAATCAGAAAAAATACATTTCGTGAGTGCCTTCTTAACATGCAAAAATCCCTCAGATCAAACTATTCGAAATTGTGAGCCTGATAAATGTGAAGGATGGGAATGGTGGTCTTTCGATGATATGGAAGTAAGAAAAGCAGAATTATTTTTGCCAATCCGTGAACTTTACGAACTTCATAAAGCCGAATTTAACCTGGATTCCTTAAAAAAATTGCTTAACAGCTAGCTTCACAGATTCAAACATTGATATGAACGCATGATCCCACACAAGGCATTTATGTAAGACTGATTTACTTGCATAGAAGGGAACTACTATCGAAATCTTTCTTCTCAAGATAAAAAATTTGTTTATTGACGTTGTATAAATTTCCGCAGGTTTCTAGAAAAAATTTTCTTTCAGCAGAGAAGGGAAGTGCAGTACATACATATACATACATCTAACAATCTACATCTGCGGTTTTAAATGTCATCACGTATATACGGATAATTTCCGAATTTCTCATTTATTTTCTCTAGCTCTGAGCATATCAAATAAAAAGTCAATTACTCTCATGAAAGAAGCATTTTTCGTTCACCATTTCAAGTTTCTCCTCATTCACAAAGGCCTTGAGAGGAAGCTGCTTAGAGTATCGAACATAACTCTACAAATAGTGGAAAATTAAGAATCCGAATTTCTTTATTTGTAACATCGGCACTATTCACTTCATCTCTTCTCGAAATAGTGTACCGTTTGAATGCAGGGAGAGTTAGAAATTATTTTGTGCGAAAAACCAATTCATTGGTGTGTTAGCAAAATCATTAGATTATTAAAATAGCCATTTGAAGACCTAAAATGGGCACTCAATTCAAATTTGATAAAATAGCAATAAATTT